>ENA-OFCD01000826-OFCD01000826.1-metagenomes-genome-assembly--contig:-NODE-826-length-18078-cov-2.562781_pt1 | contig 18078 bp, 17 predicted proteins | sample MGYA00153392_OFCD01 | MGnify analysis MGYA00153392
TATATTACGTCTTTACTAAGGTTTAGCAGTTTTCTTATCAAAATCGCCTGCATAAAAATAACTAATTTTTGACGGAACGAGATATTTTTTAATTGCTGCGTTGGCTTCGTCCAAAGTCATTTTAGAAATTTTATTTTCAAAATCAGCATCGTATTTCATCGTGCGGTTTAAAAACTGATAGCTGTTGAGTTTACTACCGAGTTGTTTGTCGTTTGAACGCGAAAGTAAACGGGATTTTAAAAGTGCTTCTTTCGTTGCCTTAAACTCATCAGCCGTTAGCCCTTCGTTATAAAATTTTTCAACCTCTTCTTTGAAAGCTGCTTCTAAACGTTTTGCATTTTCAGGCGCATAAATAGCATACGCGCCAAAGTTCGCCACTTTATCCATCGGGTCGGCACTGAAATAAGAACCTACGCCGTAGCTTAAACCTTCTTTTTGGCGAATCCGATTGGCTAAACGACTACTGATAGCACCACCACCTAAAGCATAATTGCTCACTAAAAGTTGCGCATATTCTGGATCGTTTTCTGTTATCGGCAAGTTGAGTTGCGCGACGAACCAAGCGTTGGCTTTATCAGGTGTTTTTAAATCTTCGCGCTTTGCAGCGACGTCAAAAAATTTGCCTTCTAAACGCTTATATGTTTTTGGCGATTTCCAAGTCGCTAAATTTTCGTCTAAAATTTTCTTCGCTTCTGCTTCGTCAAAATCGCCAACAACCGAAGCTGTTGCATCACTCGCGCCTAAAAAAGTTTTATAAAAACTTTTTATATCATCTAATTTGACGGCTTTGAGCATGTCAATATCTTCTTGCAATGTGGGTGTGTAGCGCGTATCAGTTTTCGGATATGGTTGCGTGTAACGCTGCATCGCATTAAACACCAACGTTTGCGGATCTGAAAGTCCTTGTTCTTTTTCAGCGAGTTGTTGTTGACGCATCTCCTCAAATTCTTTTGTCGGAAAATTAGAATTGCGCAATAAATCGCAAACTAATTTGAGGGTAGCTGGAAAATTTTCGCGCACAGTTTCGATGTTGACGTATGTCTTATCGTTATTAGAGCCTATTGTAACAGATGCTTTAAGCTCGTCTAATTTATCTTTTATTTGTTGCTCCGTCATTGTTGCTGTTCCTTTTTTCATCATGCCTCCAACTAATGACGAAATCGTACTCATGTTTTGCAAACTATTGACATCGCCGTAGCGCAGCGTAATGTTTGCACTCACTGTGTTGCCACGCGTTTTTTTAGAAAGAAAAGCATACTTCGTCGCGCCTGCTTTACCTAATTTAGTGCGCGCATCAATATTAGTAGTTGTTGGATCGAAAACTTCACCTTCTGTCATCGCGGCGCGACCTTTGTAACCTTCAACAATAGCAGAAACGTCGGGTGTCGGCGGAATTTCGGCACGATCTGATTTAGCTTCTGGAATAAAAATACCAATTGTTCTATTCGATGGTTTAAAATATGCTTTTACTGTGCGATTAACATCGGCAGCAGTGACTTTTTCTAAATTATCGCGCAGAATAAAAAATGTACGCCAATCACCAATTGCCATAAATTCGCTCATCAATGTACCTGTACGTTCCGAATTGCGATACGCTTCTTCCAATTGTTTTAAAATTTTTGTGCGCGAACGTTTTACTTCTTCATCTGTGAAAGGTTTAGTAACGACTTCGTCAATCGTTTGCAATAAAATCATTTTTGCAGAATCTACATTGCCTTCTTTGCGCACTTGCGCTTCAAAATAAGCAAAACCAGGTTCTTTTGTCTGAAAAGCGTAACCATTAACATCGGATGCTTTTTGCGCCGAAACTAAATTTTTATAAAGTCTTCCTGAAGGATTATCGCCCAAAGAATTGACAAAAATTTCAATCGGTGCAAAATCGGTTGAAGTACCAGCAGGTATATGATAACACACCGAAGCCAATTGTACATCTCCCACGCGACGTAAAGTGACTTGACGTTCACCATCTTGCGTTGGTTCAACGGTGTAACTCGGCGGCAAAACGCGCGTCGGCATCGGAATCGGTGAAAAATATTTATCCACTAACGCCAATGCTTTTTCTGGATCGAATTTACCCGCAATGAGTAGAATCGCGTTATCGGGTTGATAAAATTTTCTGTAAAATGCTTGCAAGTTTTCAATCGGCACGTTTTCTATATCGCTGCGATTACCAATGGTTGATTTACCGTAGTTGTGCCACAAAAAAGCAGTACTCACCACACGTTCATTCAAAACATTGCTCGGGTCGTTTTCGCCCGATTCAAATTCGTTGCGCACCACCGAAAATTCGGTTTCTAAATCTTTTTTAGCGATGAATGAATTGACCATACAATCGCTTTTTAAATCGAGCGACCAATCTAAATTCGCTTCTGATGCCGGAAATGTCTCAAAATAATTTGTTCTATCGAGCCATGTTGAACCATTAAAACGCGCACCATGCAATTTAAATTCGCCTGGAACATCTTTGTGTCTCGGCGAACCTTTAAAAACCATGTGTTCTAATAAGTGCGCCATACCTGTTTCTCCGCCACCTTCGTGGCGCGAACCCACCATGTAAGTCACATTGACTGTAATTGATTGCTTTGAAGCATCTGGGAAAAGCAAAACCTTAAGTTTATTGTTTTTCAAACGGTATTCCGTCATGCCTTCTACCGAGGTATATTTTTCGATGTTGGCAGGTAAAGTCTGTGCGTGAACAGAAGAAAAGAAAACAGACATTAATATGGAAAAAGAAAAACTAACGCTAAGTAGGCGTTGGGAACTTTTCATGTTGATTACGTTAAGTTAGATGAGTAAATAAATTGGAAAACTATACAATGATAAAATAAAATTACTAACGAAAGGTTGTATGCACTTATTTTTTCGTCGAAAAAAATTAATAATTACAAGTCTATTCATGCAGCATATAACTTTAAGGAATTAAACTTGACTTCCTTAATTTTTTTTCATAATTTTCTTGCGAAAGTGGGCATCGCGCTAAATCCAAAAAATCATTCTTTTTGAGGTTGCATTGCTTTGACATTTGAGCTATTAAAAAATCGCCCAAGTCATCCATATTATGGCTTATTTTAGTTCTTAAAATTACAACGTTATCATAAACAAAAGCTAAATGATAGTGATCTACACATCTTCCCTCAGCTGTAATAAAACCTTTATTATACAGATTTTTTAAAGTTTTCTTAGCATCTAAAACAGCCATATCTATTCGTGAACTTTTTTAACAATGAAATTTATAAAGTTTTTCGCGCGTAATAGGTGCGCAGCAAGTTGTGTATCTTTATATTGGTTGCAGCTATAAAATGCCTCATCAAACTCTCCTTGAAAATTTTCTACCGCTTCGGCAAGTGTCATTCCCGTTCCAACTAAAACGAGCATTTCGTTTTCTAAAATAAAGACATTATCCTCATCAATCTCCCATTTGCATTGCAGAGGACTGTATAATTCGTAAGTTCGAGTACCAGATTGAATTTTTTGGAAAGTGTATGCCAGTCCATTCGTTTCAGGCAAATGGTATTCAGCTAAAACTTTTAGTGCGCCAATTACTTGCCCATCAATTTTAGTAACTTGCACTTGTTGCAAATTAATTTCTTGAACCGTCATATTTTAAATATTGAAACACTGCAATGATACAAATTTAGCAGTTTTTTTTAAGATTTACAAAAAATGATTAAAATCTTAAATGCTATAGTGAAGCGGAATGAAAGGATGAGATATTTTTATAAATGCGAAGTAGTTGAATCAACTCTGTATTATAGCAATAATTCCCATTAAAACCAAAACGCCACCCGTGAGTAAACCTGCGTTGTGTTCAATGCGATGCCAATTTATTTTTTTTAATCCGTGTTGCACCAAATTTATCCAAATGAGCATCCCAGAAATAGAAATAACGGCATACACAAAAACCAAAAGCGCAACGGTTACAAAACCAAATTTACCTGCATTAAAAAAAATAGCAACTACTTCAATGCACGGCGAAAAAAACATCAGCAGCAATAACTGAAGCATCAACGCACGGAAAGAAACATTTTTCTTATCCAAACTATCGGCAGAGAAATGAAAATGATGATGTTTGTAATGGCGATAGATAAAAAATAAACCGTACGCAATCAGCAAAATGCCTGAAAATTGATCGAAACGGTTTGAATATTTTTCAAACAAAGTCCGACCTAAAAAACTAATGCCGATGCACAACAGTACGGTACTCAACACGTGCGCTAAACCCAAATAAAAAGTAGCGCGTAGTGTTAACGCTTTCGACCAACCTGCATTTTTAGATATAACAGTAATCGGCAACCAATGACTCGGTATTAAGGCATGAAAAAAACTGATGAGGCTGACAGAAATAAATAGTGCGTTCATACAGCAAGTTTACAACAGTACGCGCTAAAAGAAGAAAGCCGAGTATGAATTTCTTCACCTCGGCTTTGCTTATACGTAGTTTGCTAGCTAATTGGTATTTTTATTCTGCCGCAGCAACTGCTGGTTCAGCAGCGACAACTGCAACAGGAATTTTTTCTGCAAGTTTCTTTTGTGCGGATTTCATGTCTTTGCCAATCGAAGATTTTAATTCTTTGATACGCGCTTTCTTACCGACAACATCGCGAAGATAGTATAAACGTGCGCGACGTACTTTACCGCGTTTTAAAACTTCAATAGAGTCAATACTCGGTGAACCCATAGGGAAAATACGCTCTACGCCAACACCGTTTGAAATCTTTCTGACAGTGAAAGATTTATTTTCGCCGTGTCCTTTAATTTGAATGACATCGGGTAGTTCACGCTTCAAAGCTAATTTTGACTGTACTAAGTTTATTATATTTTCCATAACGGCTCGCGCTCTTTATAATTCTTGAATTTAGAAGCGCAAAATTAAGAATAGTTTTTCTAATTTCAAATTTATTTATAAAAATCGTGCATAGATTTATAATTTAGCGGAAAATTTAAGAACAAAATGACAATTGCACTCGGCAGCGACCACGCAGGTTATAATTTTAAAGCGCACATACGCGATTATTTAGTCGAAAAAAATCATACCTGTCTCGATTTTGGAACATTCAGTGATGCCTCTGTGGACTATCCAGATTTCGCGCATCCTACTGCTGAAGCTGTCGAATCGCAAAAAGCGGATTTCGGAATCGTTGTTTGCGGCAGTGGTAACGGTGTCGCGATTACGACTAATAAACACGCAGGTATTCGCTGCGCGTTGTGTTGGCAAATTGATTTAGCTGTATTAGCACGTGCGCACAACGACGCCAATATGTTGGCGATTCCTGCACGGTTTATAACTTTAGAAACGGCGTTATTAATTATTGACGCATTTTTAGCCACACCGTTTGAAGGCGGAAGGCACGCTAATAGAGTTAATAAAATAACCTGTTAAATTTATTTCACCACCACTTCGTCCACATAAATCCACGCGGGACTTTGTGATTCCACATTATTTGAACCTTTAACGGGCGGTGTTGTGCCTATATTTTTTGCCAATATTTTTAAAAACCGTTTCGGTTTCGATTGATCGAACATCGGCAGCGTGGTTGTGCGCGAAGACGGTGTAAACTCACGCGTCGCTTCCATATCGCTACGATTAATCTCTAGCCATTTTATACCGTCGTTCGATGTACTCACTGTTACGTAAACGGGAGTAAAAATATTTTTTTCGGGTTGATTTAAGAAATCGAGACTCACGCCACTAAATGTACGTGGCGCACCAAAATCGAAAACGAGTTCAAAATCATTTTTTCTGAATCCCACCCAATCACTCATGTTTTCTTCGGTCGCCATTTTACCATCCGTCAATGCTTGAATTCCATTTTGTGTATGTTCAAGATCATTGGGTGGATAAGTGAGTGTATATTTTTTGGTAACGGCTGTATGTAATTTCAACTTCTGTCGCATCGGCATACCATAATTTTTACTATTTTTTACAACAATTGCACGAACATTGGCTTCGCTACCCACTTCAAACGGTGCGGTGTACAATTTGCTTTTTTCTGTCGGTGCAGATTTATCGGTGGTGTAAAATATTTTTGCGTCATCAAGTAATGTAGAGAGCGCAACTTGTACTGTATCTTTTGAAACTTGTACTTTACAAGCTACATCGAAAGCGCGCGTACAGAAATTGACATTTTTATTTGCTAAACGCTCAATGTGCTTCGAAAGTCGGCGCATAAAATCGGGATAATTTTTTTGCGATTTTGCAGACCAAACAACTTCTGCCAACGCACAGACACGCGGATACGCCATGTATTCAACACGGGATGGATCAGCAATATATTCCGTCCAGATATTTCCTTGCGCACCGAGAATAAATTTATTTTGTTCGTCCGTTAGTTCGGAGGGTAACGGTTCGTAATCGTACACATTTTGCAACGTATGCAGTGGGCGATAGTCCACCTTCTAAAATTTCATCCCAACCCAAAAGTTTTTTTCCTTTGGAAGCTAATATTTTTTCTACACGGCGAATAAAATAACTCTGCAATTCTTCTTCGTTCTTCAAACCTTCACGCTTCATTAAATCTTGGCAGAACTCACTTTTTTTCCAAGCGGTTTTTGGGCATTCATCGCCGCCTATATGTATAATCTCTGAAGGAAATAACGCTGCGACTTCGGTTAAAACGCCATCAATGAAATTAAACGTTTCTTCTTTCGGACAAAAAACATCTTCAAAAACACCCCAAGTTGTAGCTGCTTCGTATTTTTTTGTGCTATCGCACGAAAGATTTGGGTAAGCACTCAACGCCGCTAAAGCGTGTCCAGGCATTTCAATTTCTGGAATGATAGTGACGAATTTTTTCTGAGCATACTGCACAACGTCGCGAATTTCATCTTGCGTGTAAAATCCGCCATAAGGTGTGGCATCAAACGTGCGTGGTTTTTTAGAGTAATTACCTTCCATCGTTTCTTTGCGTTGCGAACCGATAGCGGTTAAGAGGGGAAATTTTTTTATTTCAATACGCCAACCTTGGTCGTCTGTTAAATGCCAATGAAACGTATTGAATTTGTGCAGTGCGAGCAAATCAATAAACTTCTTGACAAATTTGACTGGAAAAAAATGTCGGCAAACATCGAGGTGCATACCTCGATAGCCAAAGCGCGGCGCATCTACAATGGTTACGGCTGGAAACGAAAAATAATTTTTAGGTACGGCATTATTAAAAACACTCGTCGGCGCAAGTTGCAGGAGTGTTTGGCATGCATAAAAAATTCCGCTGTTGGTGTTGGCTGAAATGTTCACGCGGTCTTGATCAATATTAATAGTGTATGCCTCTTTTGTCGGTTTAGCATCTTTTGTTAAAAAGAAAACGATAACATTTTTAGTCCGCTTCGCTTTTTTTTCATCCACTTTTGTCTGAACAGTTGTACCCGAACCTGCGTGAATTTCCTCGATAAAAGATTTTACCGTTGCCTCTAAGGCAGTATCGGCATCGGCAACGATAAAAATTTTAGTTTTTGCGTTAAAATTAAATGCACCGACGTTTCGAATTATTGATGCAGGTTGCGGAATAATATTAATGTCGCTACTGGTTTGCGCAATCATGTTTTGAAATAGAAGGGAGAAAAAAAAGCCCGTGAAGTATTTATTCATGTTTGAAAATAAAATTGGCTAAAAGATTGCACTAATATACAAACCAATTGCGAATTACGAAGGCAATTACAAATTCAATCGCAAATTACGAATAACGAATTTCGAAAAAACAACTACCGCCATTCGCAATTCGTAACTTTCTTGTACTTTTGTATTACATACTTTATGAGATTAGTTGGTGGTTGAGGGATAATCTGCATCCTAACAACGAACAACGAACAACTAAAAACTAAAATGTCAAATAGTAAAGTTTTTTTTCCAGGATTAAATGGTTTGCGCTTTATAGCGGCGTTCGCTGTCGTAGTTCACCACTTGGAGCAAATTAAATTATTTTTTGGTTTACCAAGCGTTTTTTATGTTTACCCCATTGTAAAAATTATGGGTGAACTCGGCGTAACATTATTTTTTACGCTCAGTGGTTTTTTAATTACGTATTTACTTTTAGTCGAAAAGGAACGATTCAAAACCATCGCGGTCAAAGATTTTTATATTAGGCGTGTGTTGCGCATTTGGCCGCTTTATTACGCAGTTGTAATTGCAGGTCTATTTATTTTGCCGCACATTCACTTCTTCGATATTCCCACTTACACCGCAGGTTATAATTATAAATTCGGTATTAAAGCTACGCTCTATTTTTTATTATTGCCGAATGTTGTTTCGAATTTATACGCTTATATGCCTTATTTAGCCCAAACATGGAGTATCGGCATCGAAGAACAGTTTTATTATATCTGGCCTTGGATTATGAAATTTACCAAACGCTACTTAACAGTTTTATTGAGTATCGTCTTCGGATTAATAATTGTAACTTCGGCATTGTCAATTTTTGCCAATCATGCCGACGATATAAGTCAATCGAGTAATTCAGTGAAAGCCATCACATTAGCGTATAAATTTTTCAGAATGTTGCGCATTAGTTGTATGGCAATTGGCGGATTAGCCGCTTATTGGGTTTACACTTTTAATGTGCCGATTCTGAAATTTGTTTTCTCGAGAGCAACTCAACTCGTAAATTATGCCATTCTTCTAACTTTAATTTGCTTTGGGTTTGAATTTCCTTTGGCGTCGCACGAAATATATTCTGTCATGTTTGCTATCGTCATTCTGAATGTATCTTCGAATCATGAGTCGTACTTAAAATTAGAAAATAAAATCGCCAATTATTTGGGTAAAATTTCGTATTCCATATATATGTGGCATGGCATCGCTATCATCATTGGTCTGCATATCGCGCGACTTTTCAAACCCGATTTAAATAATTTGGGTGCTAACGCTATTTATTATGTCTCAACATTTGCTATAACATTAGCAATGGCTGCAGCAAGTTATACGTATTTTGAAACACCATTCTTAAAATACAAACATATTTTTGCTAAAGTAGATAGTGGGAATGATATAAAAATGAAAAGTGAAAAAGGAAAAGTGAAAAATGAAAGTTCTCTTCCAGCCGTATCATCAGAAGAGAGCGAGAAAGTATTTGATTCGAGAATATTTAGTTGAAACCAAATGAACTTTCGAGTTTCGGTTAATCTTAGTTTGAAAACATTCATGTTCTTTTTGCCGCTTTTTTTAAATAATAAATTTAGAAAATTTTATTATGTGTAGGAATTTCTTTATAACCCTATAGGTTTATGAAATTTTTATGTTAAAATTAAAAAATTTAACATTAGAATTGTTATATTAATTTGGAAGTTTGAAAAAGAGTTCCCAATATTGTGTTGTCAGGTGTAAATGAAGATTTTTTAACGCTTTATTTTATGAAAAACACGATTAGACAACTCTTTGCGAGCAACTCTTTGCGATCAACTCTTTGCGAGCAACTCTTTGCGAGCAACTCTTTGCGAGCAACTCTTTGCGAGCAACTCTTTGCTGATTGCGAATTTTTTGAATTTAAAATTAGAGATAAAACATTCCTCAATACATAATTTGAGCGAATACCTTTATAAAGAAAAAGGCTAATGCCGCACGCCTGGCCAGTATGCGACAAAAGCCCTGTATTAAAATTAATTAATAAACAAATTTAGGTGTAAAAGCCTGAATTAAAAACTTTTTTCTAATGAAAAAGAACACTTTTTATGTTAAAAGAGTATTAAACTCAATTGGTTTTGTTTTTATTCTATTATGTCTTTCGAGCAATTCTCAGGCTCAAGGACAGTTTAAGATTCGTAACGATGGTTTTATTCAAATTGGTTATGATTCTTACAAAACTTTATCCTTTGGAAAAGAAACAAATTCTCCCAACAATGGTCGATTTGCTATTGAATATTGGGATTCTTATCAAGGATTAAATTTCTGGAGACCTTGGCCTACAGCAAATTATGGTGATTTTAGTTTATTCTTACGTAGTGATGGAAATGTTGGTATAGGTTCATCTGGAGATGCTTCTTATAAACTAAGAGTTGAAGGGCAAATTTATTGTACTGGTATAAACACAAGTTCCGATAAACGGTTTAAATCGAATATTCAACCATTATCAGGTTCTTTAAATAAAATTCTTTTGTTGAAGCCAGTTACCTACGATTTTGCAAGTGAGGTTCCTAAATATGACGTTACATTACCTAAAGAAAAAGACGATGTAAAGATTAAAACTATGCAGAACGATAAAGTTAAATCAGTTTCAGGATCAAGAACAGGATTAGTTGCTCAAGATGTACAGACTGTGCTCCCTCAATTAGTTGCTCAAGATGCAAAAGGGTATTTATCAATTAACTACACCGAAATTATTCCGCTCTTAATTAATGCTATTCAAGATCAACAAGCTCAAATTGAAGCATTAAAAGTTTTAATAGCTAAAAAATAATTCCTAACAATTAAAATTTATTAAGATGAAGAAATTGATTTTTTCTTTTTTAGTATTTTATCAATTTTCTAGCTATTTATTTGCTCAACAAATTGATACACTTCCATGGTCACCACCTGGAGCAACATGGTTATATGTGGGGTCTTCTTTTGGAAGCATACCGTATTTCAAATTTGTGTACACATCTGATACAATTATTTCAAATAAGGTTGCAAAAAAGATAGTTGTTACGCAATTTGAATTGGTCGGCCCAAATAAATCGAGAACTAAAGAGAGATTTGCTTACAATTTATTTTATTACACCTCAAGGGATTCTATTTTTTGGTTTAATAAAAGTGAATTCCAACTATTGTATGTCTTCTCATCTACCAAAGGATCTTCCTATGTTATTAAGAAGAATAACTTTGCGACAATTGCATGTAAAGATTCATCATTCAATACTGATTCTAATTTAATTACTATCACTGATGTCCAAAAAATAAGTTACTCAAATATACAATTTGATGTAATTACTGCAAAAGACCAGCCTTATTGGACTGTTGGTAGTGCTATTATTAAAAATATTGGGTCAATCAATTCTCCCCCATTCCCAATTTCAGGTTCAAAATGTGGTATGATTGATGCTACTCTTGGCGACCCTGGACAATTGACGTGTTACTTTGACTCGTTAAGGGGTTATATTAATTTTGGCGGTGGATCTTCTCTTGAATGTAGAGGAACTATTACAACGGTTTCTGATTTAAAGAGATCTATAATAGAAAATAGCACTTTGAAGTTTAAAATATCCCCAAATCCAGCATCGAGTTTCTTTTTTATAGATTCTGATCCTGATTTTAAAATAAAATCAGTAAAGATATATGATTTAATGGGTCGAGAATGGATAAATATGGGACAATATTCCAATACTAGCATTGACGTTTCTATTCTGCCAAATGCTATTTATTTTGTTAAAGTCACGACAGATAATAACTCTATTTTTTCATCTAAATTTATAAAAGAATAATGAAAAGTATATTTATTGCTTTTTTTTTCCTGTTTATTACAAAGATTTCTTTATCTCAAAGTATTTGTAATGAGCCTGCAAATACACAATGGAGGATTGATAGGAAAACCATTTCAAATAATTTTGTAAATAATGTTTCTCCACGTAATGCAACATGCCCTAAAGTTGTAAGAATAAATTTTCATTTTATGTTGAGAAGTAATGGAACTGGAAATTTTACTGAGACAGGTGATAATTTAGGTAATACGTTGACAGGGTATCAATTTGCTAAAGATATTGTAGCTCAAATGAATGGGAATTTGTCATACAATAGTCAAATGAATATTGAGCCTAACAACTCAACATCAGTAATTTCTAAAAATTATACATTTGTTAATAGACGCTGTTTATTTTCATAGGAATGATTCTTATTTTAGTTTCCAAAGTGGATTTGGTGCTTATTCAGTTTATGGAGCAGATAACAGAAGCGTCTTAAATATTTTCTTAACAGACTATCAATATGCCAATGGCGGTGGTGGCTATGCAAATGATATTAGTCAAGATGCTACTGTAGATAAGTTTACTGAAAACTATAATTTTTATAAGGGATACGTTAATTATAGAAATAATATTCCAGCAGGAAATCAATATGCTTGGGTTTTGGATGGTTCAAACAAACAACTTCTCCATGAGACTGGTCATTTGTTAAGTTTAAGCCATACCGTACTAAAGTCTAATGGCGTACCATGCCCAACTGTTAAATCTACAAAATACCCTGGTACAGTTGATACAGATTGTGATGATGGTTGTCCAGATACTCCAACTGCTTGGCGTATAACAGATGAGTTAGAATATCAACAAAATGTCAATCCTATATTACACCCAGGTGACAGGGATTTGTGTGGTTGGCAACAAGGTGGAGTAATGTGGTGTTCAAATAATATGATGGATTATTCAGGTTCTCAAGCTTTAACACCATGTCAATTAAACCTTATACACACAGGTTTAGAAGGTGGGTTAAAAGGTTATACTGCTTGTGAAGGTGTTAAAACAGATTTATCTTTATGCGATATTGGCTTTCCAAAACTATCTTATTTTGGTAAGGTTGTAACGATTGGTTGCTCCAATTCTCCAGCTAACTTAGTGAATGGAGAAGAGAGTACAATATTTTTTTCGGATAATGTAGCACTTAATAATTTTGAAATTACAGGTAATGTTAATTTTGAAGTCGTTAAACAAACAAATTGTTGCACAACTTCCCTCCCATAAGCTAATCACCAAATATTAATTAAAAAGTGGTTTAATTTTTTTTAAAGTAAAAATTTTATTTCGTGAATTTCAAAGCGCTTCTAAAATTTAGGAACGCTTTTTTTATGAGTTCTTCACCAAAGCCACAATGCCACCAATTATAAATTGCACACCAATTGCCATAGTGATAAAACTCATGATGCGCGAACCCGCTTTCAAACCCGTTACGCCCAAAATTCTGTAAAAATATTTGGCAGAGCGCAGAATGAAATACACCAATATACCATTTGCAATGATGGCGAGTGTGATGGTAAGTCGCTCATTAAAGTTTTGGTATTCGGCAAAAAAACTAACGAGCAAAGAAATTGTGCCTGGTCCAGAAAGCATCGGCATTGCCATCGGTGAAAAAGAAATATCAGGTTTTTCCATCGCTTCTTTTTGCACGGCGTCATTCATCGCACGACTTTCATTAAATTTGTCGTTCAGTAAATCGTAACCCGATTTTAAAATTACTAACCCTCCTGCGATGCGCAACGCATACACCGATAGTCCGAAAAAACTTAAAATAAACGCGCCACCCCAAAAAAATGCGAGCATTATACCAACTGTATAAATACTTGCGTTTAAAGAAACGCGATTGCGTTCAGCGTCGTTGTGGTCGGCAGAAAGTGTTAAATATAATGGCACTGCACCAACAGGATTAACAATTGAAAATAATCGTGTCAGAACTGCAATAAATATGGTGACCATATATTAATTTTAGGCTATTAATTCTCAAACACAAAAACAACTCTATTCTATGCGTCCAATTACTTTATTCGTTTTACTTTTAGGGTGTGCACTGAGTGCAATCACAATGTCTGCACAAACTACTAACAAAGTTGTCACTAAAAAAACAATTCCTACTAAAAAAGTTACGAGCAGCGCACCAAAAGCGCCTGCATCTTCTTTTCAGAAAGAAATGCTCGCTGCTATTAACGTTGTTCGCGTGAAAGGTTATCAATGTGGCGATACTTATTATGGTCCGGTACCGAAAATAACGTGGGAAGAAAAACTACAAAATTCTTCGAAACGCCACGCGAATGATATGGCGGTCAATAATTTTTTTGAGCACGAGAGCAGCGACGGCACAGAAATGAGTACGCGCGTTTCTCAAGCGGGTTATAAATGGCGTTTTTGTTGCGAAAACATCGCGCTCGGTTATAAGGATGTGCAAAGTGCGGTTAAAGGTTGGTTGAAAAGTGAAGGACATTGCGAAAACATAATGCGCAGCGAAGTCACACAAATTGGCGCAGCGCGCACAGGCGATTATTGGGTGCAAGATTTTGCCGCGCCGCGAAAAGAAGGCGTGATGTATGTTGAGCAATAGAAATAACAAAGCCTATTGATGGAAATTCAAGTCATTACGAATCAGAAATATGAATTGGCTGAAGGTCCTGTTTGGGATGCACGAAGTCAATCCATTTATTGGGTAGATATTCTCAAAGGTGCGTTACATGAATTTAATTTTCAAAACAGTAATCACCATACCTATTCTATTAATGAGATGATTGGAAGTTTTGCACTGTGTAAAAACGGGAAAATGGTTATTGCTACACAAAATGGATTTGGTTTCTTAGATAAAGCGACTGGAAATTTAAGTAAGGCAGTTGATACTGAAAACCATTTACCGAATAATCGTTTCAATGATGGTAAATGTGATCCGCAGGGGCGATTTTGGGTCAGCACGATCAACGAAGCGCGGACATCGGCATCGGCTCATTGAACGAAGAACCAAATGCTGGGAGTCTTTATGCTTTTGAGAATAATATCGTTCAAAAAAAAATAGAAAACGTGACTATTTCTAACGGTTTAGCTTGGAGTATTGACCATAAAACGATGTATTATATTGATACACCAACTTTTGAAGTCGTCGCATATAAATTTGAAAAAAAGATTGGCTGCATTTCCGATAGACAAGTAGCCCTAAAAATTCCAATAGAAGACGGTTTTCCCGATGGAATGACAATTGATGATGAAGGGATGCTTTGGATTGCACATTGGGATGGTTGGCAAGTGACACGTTGGAATCCGAATACGGGTAAAAAATTGCTTTGTATTAAACTTCCCGCTTCAAAAATAACTTCTTGTACTTTTGGTGGTAAAGATTTGACAGACTTATTTATTACATCTGCTTACGTGGGTTTATCTGAAGATGAATTGAAAGCGCAACCCTTAGCGGGTTCGCTTTTCATGATTAGAAATTGTGGTTTTAAAGGAGAATTACCTTTTGATTTTAATAATAAATAAACAATGAAATTAATTAGATTTGGAGAGATTGGAGAAGAAAAACCTGGAGTACTCGACACACATGGTAAACGGCGAGACCTATCGAAACTTTTTAAAGATTGGGATAGGGAATTTTTTCAAAAGGGTGGAGTTGCTAAATTAGCAAAACAAAACTTCGATAATTTCCCAGATGTACCTGAGTCAGCGCGTTGGGGTGCGTGCGTAGCACGACCTGGAAAAGTTATTTGTATCGGTTTAAACTATTCTGACCATGCAAAAGAATCCGACATGGCGATTCCAACAGAACCCATAGTTTTTCAAAAAGCCGCAAATACAGTTGTCGGACCTTTCGACAATATTTTAATCCCAAGAAAAAGCGTAAAGACAGATTGGGAGGTAGAATTAGGAATTATTATTGGGAAGGATGCGCGATATTTAGATTCCGTTGAAGCTGCTAAAACGCATATCGCAGGTTATTGCATTTCACACGATGTATCAGAAAGGGCGTTTCAATTAGAACGCGGTGGGCAATGGACAAAAGGCAAATCGTGTGATACGTTTAATCCGTTAGGACCTTTTTTAGCAACGCCCGACGAGCTTAAAGATGTTCATAATCTTTCTATGACTTTGTCAGTGAATGGCGTTGAAATGCAAAAAGGAAATTCCAATACAATGATTTTTGATTGCTATTTTATAGTCCATTATCTTTCTCAATTCATGACACTTGAAGCAGGTGATTTAATTTCAACAGGTACACCACCAGGCGTTGGTATGGGTAAAAAGCCACAACAATTTTTAAAAGCAGGTGATAAGATCGTTCTTGCTATTGAAGGTTTAGGACAACAAGCTCAAACGTGCGTGAACGCATAGTTCATTGCCAACGGTCAATTCAAAGCTCCTATTTCAACAAATAGGGTAGTTCAACTTTCATAAAATATGAAACTTTTTACCAACACAGTAGCTATCATAAGCGGAGCAGGCATTGGCATTGGCTTCGAGATAGCTCTCCAATTGGCGATGCAAGGCGCTAAAGTAGTTCTAAATGATATTGATGAAAAGTGCGCGCAGAGTGCAGCCGAAAAAATAAAAGCACAAGGCGGAATTTGCGAAGCATTTAGTGGAGATATTTCTACGATGCCAATCATTGAAGGTATTGTTAAATTTGCGGTTGAAACTTTTAAAAAGGTAGATATTTTGATCGCCAATGCTGGTATCACTACTTTCGGTAATTTTCTGGAATACAGCCCAGAATCAATGCAGAAATTATTGCAAGTTAATCTTTTTGGAACTTTTTTCTTAATACAAGCCGCCACAAAACAAATGGTTTTGCAAGGTCATGGCGGTAGCATATTATTGACATCTTCCGCGACGGGTCATATAGCTCATCCTTTTTTAGCAGCGTATGGCATGACCAAAGCCGGTATTGACCAATTGGCAAAAAATTTAATTATTGACTTAGCACCACACCAAATTAATATCAATACTATTGTGCCTGGCGCGACTCTCACCGAGCGCACTAAGTCAGACGATGCGGATTTTGAAATAATTTGGTCAAAAATAACACCTTCCGGTAGAGCCGCTACGACTTCCGATATTGCCAATGCTGCCTTGTTTTTGGTGTCGCCTTTTTCAAGACAAATCATGGGGCAAAATTTAATTATTGATGGCGGCTGGAGTTCAGTCGGTATTCCACCTTATTAGAAAGGAAAATTATATTCCTCTATAAGTTTTCAATTATTACGCTCAATAGAATGAAAGAAAAAAAATTAAGAAGTGCAGAATGGTTTTCACGCACGGGAAAAGATGGCTTTATTTATCGTGCATGGTTTAAAAAACAAGGCATTCCGCAAGACGAATTAAATGGAAAGCCCGTTATAGGGATTTGCAATACTTGGTCAGAGTTAACGCCTTGCAACTCTCATTTCAGAGAATTAGCAGAAATAGTTAAGCGCGGTATTATAGAACAAGGTGGTTTACCTGTCGAATTTCCCGTCATGTCATTGGGTGAAACATTGATGAAACCCACCGCTATGCTCTATCGAAATCAAGTTAGTATTGATGTAGAAGAGTCCATTCGCGCCAATCCGATAGATGGAGTTATTTTATTGTGTGGTTGCGATAAAACTACACCTGCTTTGGTAATGGGTGCTTGTAGTGTAAATATTCCAACGATTGTATTATCAGGTGGGGCGATGTTGACAGGAAAATATAAAGGAGAAAGCATCAGCACAAGCGATGTTTGGCGTTTCAGTGCACTAAATAGTATAAATAAAATGTCTGATGCTGAAATGGTCGTCGTGGAATCGAGTATGTGCAGAAGTGACGGACACTGCGCAGTTATGGGAACTGCCTCAACTATGGCTTGCATGGTAGAAGCCTTAGGTCTTTCTTTACCACAAAATGCAGCGATTCCAGCACCAGATTCTGCCCGAAAGGTATTGGCTCATTTAACAGGTAGAGAGATTGTAAAAATGGTAAAAGCTGATATAAAACCTTCCGATATTTTGACGCGTAAAGCATTTGAAAACGCCATCAAAGTCAATGCGGCAGTGGGTGGTTCTACCAATTTTGCTATTCATTTATTGGCAATTGCAGGAAGAGTAGGCGTTGATTTGAATCTACAAGATTTAGATACCTATTCAGCTGATATTCCATTAATGGTTAACTTGCAACCTTCGGGAAAGTATTTTATGGAAGATTTATATTACGCTGGCGGACTGCCAGCTGTTATAAAAGCTTTATTTCCACGCTTGCATCTGAATTGCATCACTGCGAATGGAAAAAGTATGAAAGAAAATTATTCCCAGAGCGAATGTTATAATTCAGAAGTGATTTCAGAACTAATTAATCCATTCAATGCTGTTTCTGGCATTGTGGTTTTGAAAGGTAATTTGTGTGAAAACGGTGCTGTTATTAAGCCCTCAGCAGCGAGTGCGCATTTAATGAAACATACGGGTAAAGCTGTGGTTTTTGAAACAATTGACGATTATAAAGCCCGCATTAATGACCCTGATTTGGATGTTGATGAAACCAGCATTTTAGTTTTAAAACACGTGGGATTAAAAGGTTACCCAGGCATGCCAGAAGTGGGTAATTTAGGATTGCCCCCTAAACTCATTCAGAAAGGTGTTACAGACATGGTGCGCATTTCCGACGGCAGAATGAGCGGAACAGGTTTTGGAACCGTCGTTTTAC
>ENA-OFCD01000827-OFCD01000827.1-metagenomes-genome-assembly--contig:-NODE-827-length-18077-cov-8.771224_pt1 | contig 18077 bp, 17 predicted proteins | sample MGYA00153392_OFCD01 | MGnify analysis MGYA00153392
CCTGAATTAAGTCCTTGATTCTCTCTAGCTTGCAAAATCCTCTATCCATTACACTCTGACTTTTCCCGTTATCTTTTTGATCGAGAAATCACTTGATATACCACTATCCCCTGACTGCCTGACACATCTTTAATTGATGGGCAATAGTCAGGTTTTACAAGTAATAGTAACGATCCGAGAAAACCAAATTGAGTCATAGAAATCGAGTTTAGCTTTGGCAGAGGCAAAACAAGGCTCTGGATCTCTAGAGAACAGAGGGATCGGAACAAGTAATGTTCGTCCTTTAGTAATCACACCGCGAAGATAGCGCAAACCAATTTTGAGATAGCTTATACCACGTCGCCAGTGAGGGTCAACAGTAGTTCGCAATCCATTAATAGTAACAGTCATGCCAATCGTTGTAGCATAAAGGAGAGCAACAGCAGCAATCAGGTATAAGCGTTTGAGAGCATGAGTATGGCGAAGGCGAGAATCTTCCAAGCCAAAAGCACCGGATTTACTGTCCAAGAATAATTCCTCAACACAAAATCGTGAACTGTAATGACTTAATGTCTGCAAGCTGGGCACTTCGTCAGTAATGACCGCCCAGGAGTCTTTGGCTCCTTTGACTGTCGCCAACACTAAGTTGGCTCGATGTGTTCCATCCGCCCATAAGCCCACATTCTTTAAAAGGATAGCCTGATTGACTGGTGGATAAAGCTTTCCTACCTCAATGGGATGACGGTTAACACCATGCACAAACACATCACACTTGAGCCTGAGTGCATAATGCCAATCTGTGGACTCCAGCCATGCCATCAAATCATGACAGGCAAATGCTCTATCCGCTAATAACATCACATCTGGGTACTTTCGTAACAACCATCTCGCTTTCCGTAGCAGTGGGATGTACTCCAAGAAAGCAACTGTGGCACTTTCATGCTCCAGAACATCCCATAGTAACGGGATTGCTCTTCCACAACAGACTACGGACACATGAATCATGCAATATTTATCCCACAACACTGTTGTATCAATCGCTAAATACAATCGCCGATTGTTCCATTGACTTAATGCTGCCATTGCTAGCGGAATGTAAATACGTTCGATGTCAATCTTCCCATTTACTAAAAACCGCTGCCATCGCCTCTCGTAGCTTTGTGCTTGAGTGGCTTTACTGGAGACATAGGGTTCCCACGCTGACAGACTTAGTCTTCCACTTGCAATTAAAGCACTCACCATCCATCCTAGCGTTTTGAGATGTCTCCAGTCTTTTACTTGACTGTATTGACTAAAAAATCCTAATAATTGCGGATGCGAATCGCGCTGAGGTCTCCGTCTGGCGACACGTCTCGCTTCGCTCGCCTACAGCGTGCGTTCACACCAAGCAGACGATAGAGAAGAGTAGCAGCATTCATGAGAATTTCAGCTAGAGCGTTCGTAACTTTAGCTGCTCATGTTTTTCTACTCTTTTCTCCCCCCGTATGCTTTTGAGCCACTTGTGTCAGGCAGTCAGCTCTCTAGCCTACCCAATCTGGTTGATTTGACTCACATCGGAGAATATTTGGTTAGGATTCGCAGGTTTACCCCCCCAACCCCCCTTAAAAAGCAGGGTGGATTAATTGTCGCCAGAGAGAATATATCATAGGAAGAGTGATTCGTAGAGAAAATCTCAAAAAATAGTAGGAGATTGGGAATGAATTTAATCGAAGCAATCAAAGCCGTCCTTTGATTATCGACATGCCAGAGGAATTAGACCCGAACTTTGGCTGATACTAACTAGAGTTTTATTGGGGAGCTGTACTGGATATTGGGGGTATAAACCTTTAGCTTCATTTACTAAAAATTATCGATCGTGCTTAATTAAATTATTAGATTTACCACCTGATACTCGGTTTCCGTCATCATCAACATTTAGAAATGTCATGATGGAAATGGATTTTCAAATTAGTGCAAATCTATTCAACGTCTGGGCAGAACAAGGTCTATCGATCGCCCTCGGAGAAGTATTTGCGATTGATGGTAAAAGTATTAAAAGTACTCTTACAGGTGGAAATCAATCCTGTCAAAACTTTGTAAGTGTCGTTTCAGTCTATAGTCATCAGCAAGGATGGGTCGTTAGACATCAAGTTATGGAAAATAGCAAAAAAAGTGAAATCGGGGTAGTAGAACAGTTAGTTGAAACGCTATCTGGTCGTCATATTGTCATTACAGCCGATGCACTACATTGCAAAAAAAAACTGTTAAATTAATTATCGATGGCGAAAATGATTATATTATTACTATTAAAGGAAACCAGCCAAATCTGCTGAAGACAGTTACTGAGCTAGCTGAATCCTCGATCGCGATTGATACCAATCTCCACTATGAACGTTTGCATGGACGCTCGACAACTCGCGAGGTCAAAGTCTATCTAATTCCGCCTAACTTACTCCCTAGTTGGGTTGGTGCTAGAAGTTTAATTGAAGTCTATCGATCTGGAATTCGACCTCCAGGAAAGAAAGGTCGTCGCCAGATTGTTAATTATCAGGAAAGACACTTTTATTTGAGTAGCTTAACTTATTGTGCCGCCGAATTTGCCGCTGCTATTCGTGGTCACTGGTCGATTGAAAATAAACTCCATTGGGTTAAAGATGTAACTTTAAATGAAGATAATTGTATTCACTCTGGTAATTATTCACCAGCTAATTGGGCGATGGTCAGACAGTTGTTAGTTTCCCTTTCTCGTCAGTGCGACTGTCGGACACTCCCTGACGCTAATCGGCTCATGGCTAATCAACTTCAGCTTATGTTCGATCCCCTATTCGACTGCCCTAAATTAGGTGTCGATAGATCCGATTCGATCGCTAGTAATTTATGTAGCGACAATTAATCCACCCTGCTATAAGGGGGGTTGGGGGGTAAAGCCATCAAAAACGAAGTAAGAATACTGTAGGGTGTGTTACCTTTGCAGGGGTAACGCACCAGAGCCAATGTAAATCTCACGAATCATTTAGGATCGCTATATCTAAAAGTTGAATTAACCTGACCAGCAATTGAACAGATCGAACTTAACACTTTTATTCACAATCTCATCGAAACACTCTAGGTTAGTATTGCCCCAACTGCATAATTTTTAGTCAATTAATCACAGGAGGGCGATCGTGAAAATTGCAATTATGGCACTGGGAAGTCGAGGCGATGTGCAGCCATATCTTTCGCTAGGAAAGGGCTTAAAAGCAGCAGGTCATTTCGTCCGCTTAATTACCCATCAAAATTTTGAACGATTAGTGACATCGCATGGATTAGAGTTCTATCCTGTCAAGGGTGATGTCCAAGCAGTTATCGAATCTCCAGAAATGCTCAAACTCTTGGAGCAAGGAAATTTTCTGGCAATTAACGCACACACAGCAAAACTCGTTCGATCTGCCGCGATCGATTGGGCGCAGGATGGCATCGCCGCCTGTCGGGGGATAGATTTACTCGTCGCAGGTGTTGGGGGCTTGTACCTTTCCATCGCCCTGGCGCAGAAGCTAAATATTCGATTCTTGCAAGCCTATATCTTTCCCTTTACTCCCACTACCGCCTTTCCTGCCATCGTACTCCCCCAATCCATTTCCAGACTTGGCGGTACTGTCAATCGGCTATCCCATCATTTATTCCGCCAGATGATGTGGCAAGGATTCCGGCAAGCCGATCGATTGGCACGGCAGCAGGTATTAAACTTACCCCCAGCACCATTTTGGGGATCGTACAATTCGGCTGCATTACGTCAATATCCCACTCTCTATGGTTTTAGTTCATCCGTAATTCCCCAACCATCTGATTGGCAAAACACTCAGGTGACTGGGTATTGGTTTTTGGATGCCGCCGCCGACTGGACTCCACCTGCTGCCCTGATGAAGTTTCTCAACAGCGGTAAACCGCCTGTATATATCGGATTCGGCAGTATGGGTAGTCGTAAACCCGCAGCAACAGCCGCTTTGGTCTTAGCAGCTCTGGATCGATCGGGACAACGTGGTATATTACTCTCTGGCTGGGGCGGTCTGAGTCAGGCGAATTTACCAGATACAGTTCTGATGGTAGAGTCTATTCCCCATTCGTGGCTGTTCCCGCGTATGGCGGCGGTGGTGCATCATGGTGGTGCTGGGACGACTGCGGCGGGATTGAGGGCTGGTGTACCATCGATTGTCATTCCCTTCTTTGGCGACCAGTTATTCTGGGGGCAACGAGTAGCAAAATTAGGCGTTGGCACAGCACCGATTCCCCGCAAACAATTAACAGTCGAATTACTCGCACAGGCGATCGATCGGGCGGTGACAGATCTAGTGATGATTCGGCAAGCAGCCAATCTAGGAGCAAAAATTCAAGCTGAGGATGGGATCGCTCATGCAGTTGCCGTCATCCACGCGATCGAGCAAGAGGTTTAGTGTTTTGTAAACATATAATCGAGTCGGGCTAGCTCCAAATCTGACCAACTGCGGTCTTTCTTCTTAGCGATCCTAAATCAGATCTCAGTAAGTGCTGGTGCGTTACGGCTTCCGCCTAACACACCCTACATCAACCTAGCTGCTCATTTAGGATTGCTATATTTCAGATATCTTCTACCCTCTACCCTCTACCCTCTACTATGCTATTCCGCGAACTGGTTTTAGAAAACTTTGGCTCTTATTTAGGTAAGAACACTATTAATTTATTACCGGATCTGTCGGCAGATAGTCGCCCGATTATTCTGATCGGCGGGATGAATGGTGGGGGGAAAACGACGATTATGGATGCGATTCGGTTAGCTTTGTATGGTGCCCGCGCTCAATGTTCGACACGGGGAAGTTTGAGTTATGGGGATTTTCTCGATCAGTGCGTCAGTCGTCAAACACCATTAGTAGAAAAAGCTAGAATCGAGCTAGCATTTCAGGTCGCTGAGGATGGGGATTTACGAGATATTCGGATTGTCAGATATTGGGAACGCAATCCGAAAGAAGGTAAGGATACGTTAGGAATTTTGGTAAATGATTGGGCGGATAAAGCTCTGCTCAATACTTGGGATGAGTACATTGAAAATATTTTACCATTAGGGATTTCTAATCTATTTCTATTTGATGGCGAACAGGTCAAGGAATTGGCAGAGCAGGAAACTCCACCTGTCGGCGTATTCGATGCTATTCAATCATTGTTAGGATTAGAGTTAGCCGAACGACTTGCGGCGGATTTAGATGTATTAGTCAGCCGAAAACGGCGAGATGTGGCAACTAGTAAACAATTAGAAGCGATCGATGAAATCGAATCTAAATTAGAGCTACAACAGTTAGAATTAATCGCGGTACGATCCGAATTAGATAAGCTTGAAGTAAAATTAGCAGTCGCGATCGAACAAGAAGAGCAAGCCTTTGATAAATTCGTCCTGGAAGGAGGCAAAATCGCTGCTGGCGGCAAAGAATTAGAGCTAGAATCAAAAGCAATTCAAACTCAAATCGAACAGCAACGCCAGGAGTTAGCTCATCTGGCGGCGGGTAGTTTACCTTTAGCATCGATCGCACCGTTACTAACTCAAGTCCAAGCTCAAGGAGCGATCGAACTCCGCCATCGTCAAGGTAAAGCCGCCCTAGATTTATTAGTCGATCGAGATCGGCGATTACTCGCATACCTCCAGCAACAAGATATTTTAGCAACCCAGATTACCAATATTCAAGCCTTCCTGGAAAGTGAAAATCACAGCCTAATTCAGGAAGTCGAACTAGAGCAATCGGTTTATTTGGGTGTAAATAATGAGGTGATGAGTCAGTTAGATAATATCCTCAAATATGACCTCGATCGAGACATTCACAAAAGTGTCGAAATCAAAACTAAATTAACCAAACTAGAAGCCGATCTAGATTTTCTCGATCGCCAAATAGCTGAAGCAGCATCGCCCGAAGAATATATCCGACTCAAAACCCAAGAAACCACCGCTCGTGAACTAGTATCTCAACTCAAAGCTGATAAAATTAGTAGCGATCGACGATATTTGGAACTCGATCGAATTACCACCAAAACCAGACAGGAATTAGCAACCTATACCGAAACAAATATCAAGCTTAAAAATGACCAGCACATCATTGATTCCGTTGCTAAAGTCAAGGCAACATTACAAATATTCAAAGAAAAGCTGACGCTCAAAAAAATTAATAAGCTCGAAAATGAAGTTACTGAATGCTTTCGCTACCTATTGCACAAATCTGAACTCGTGCAGCGAGTGACGATCGATAGTAAAACATTCACACTGTCCCTTCACGATCGCGAGGGCAAATTATTACCCAAACATCGACTTTCCGCAGGTGAAAAACAACTCCTCGCGATCGCTTTATTATGGGGGTTAGCACGAGTATCGGGACGACAATTACCGATCGCGATCGATACGCCATTAGGTAGATTAGATTCCTCCCATCGTACCAACCTGATCGAGCGATATTTTCCCGCAGCCAGTCAACAAGTAATCCTCTTATCTACAGATACCGAAGTCGCCGAAAGTGAAGTAGCAAATTTACGCGCACAAGGTGCAATTACTCGCGAGTATACATTAGAACACGATCCAAGCGAACAAAGAACTAGAGTTCGATCTGGTTATTTTTGGTAACATTATAAAATTAGGTGAGTTATGACTATTAAAATCATCGATCTGTTTGCTGGAATCGGTGGAATAAGACTTGGCTTTGAAGCTCATGGCTGTGAATGTGTCTTTTCGTCCGAATGGGATACCGATGCCCAAAAAATGTATGAAGCTAATCATGGCGATAAGCCTCATGGAGACATCACTCAAATCGCTCCTGAAGATATTCCCGATCATGATATCTTGCTTGGGGGATTTCCATGTCAGCCATTTAGTATTATTGGAAAATCTCTTGGGTTTGCTGATACGCGGGGAACGCTATTTTTCAACATCGAAGAAATTCTAAGAGTAAAGAAGCCCTATGCCTTTATGCTTGAAAATGTCAAGCAACTTAGATCTCATGATTCCGGTCGTACTTTGACTATAATAAAAGAAAAGCTAGAAGTATTAGGCTATTTTGTCCATATAAAAGTTTTGAATGCTTTGGATTTTGGTCTTCCACAGAAAAGAGAGCGGATAATTATTGTTGGCTTTAGAGAAGATATAGATTTTAGTTTTCCGATACCACTATGTTCCTACAAACTGCTATCGCAGATTTTAGAACCCGATCGTGATATAGATATTTCGTACTTTGCAAATGAAAAAATAGTAGCCAATCGCTTAGAAAAAATCAAAAAAGCATATTCAACACCTTCTATTTGGCATGAAAATAAGGGAGGTAATATCTCTGCCTTACCTTATTCATGTGCATTGAGAGCGGGAGCATCTTATAATTATTTATTGGTAAATGGAAAAAGACGTTTAACTTCTAGAGAGATGCTAAGACTGCAAGGTTTCCCAGAGACATTTAAAATTGTCGTTAGCTATCAAGCTATGCGAAAACTGACAGGTAACAGTGTCGCAATCCCAGTCATCGAAGCTGTTGCGAGTAACATAATAGAGGCAATTCAACAACTTCAACCGAAACAAAGCAAGAAAGAATACAAACAACTAACCCTTTTAAAAGCTATTAACGCATTACTCTGGAAAAAGCAAAAGCTGTATTAGATCGAATTATAAAAATAAGCAGAGTGCATTTATATAAACCGATCCAGATCGCCGAAATACTACATCGCGATCGAGTTAGCTAAGATATTCACTTAACAGACATCAATACATATCGAAACACATCCAAGGTTTGGCGAAATGCGATAACAGATCGATTCGTTGGGCGCAGCAGCTCATCATCAGCAGAGTATCAAGAAGCCCTTTTTACCAAAGCTATACCACCTCAAACATTAGTAATTTTAGGTAAAGAGAATAGATTAAAAGGTGGAATTATTGAAGCATATATTTACCGCCGATTTGCCGAACGCTTTACTCAACTGTCCTCTGCATTACAATATTGCGCTCGCTACGATTTAAAGGACTTTGAAATTCAAGATTTTATCGATCTGTTTTGGAATGAGCCAGGATTAAGGAGAAGTATTGATAAGGTTTATGAAATAATCGTTTATGCTTTGTTTTCAGTGTTGGTTGAGGCTTTAGAAGTTACTATTACGATCGGTATTAATGAAGAAAAAGTGGGATTGCTAGAAGAGTTCGCTGATTTTGCCGAAATGGTTATCGGACTTACTCCAGATAATTACTTGTTAAACTTACCAGCTAAGATTTATCGAGTTGGTGTAACAAATGCTGCGGATCGTGGATTGGATATGTATGCTAATTTTGGTATGGCAATCCAAATTAAGCACCTATCCTTAACTCCCGAATTAGCCGAAAACATTGTCGGTTCTGTTACCGCAGACAGAATTGTAATTGTATGCCGAGACAGCGAACAATCATTAATTATCTCATTGCTCAATCAAATTGGCTGGAAAGCTAAAATTCAGAGTGTTATTACTGAAAGCGATCTTAACAGATGGTATGAAAAAGCTTTGCGCGGCTCATTTGGTAGAGATATTGGCGATCGCATATTGCTAACATTGAAAGAGCAAATTATTGCTGAATTTCCTGCTGCTGACAATAAGGACTTTACTGAGTTTTATGAAAGTCGGAATTATAACTTGCTAACAGACGATCTTTGGATTTGAGCGGATATAAGTTAGATCGATTATTGAAGGGTTTTCAACTATTGATAATAACAATTATACGTCAATTTTTCTGACCATCACTGTTACATCCACGCCTCTAGATCGAACGGTTTCGATCGAGTGCCAACCAAGCTGCTGATACAAACCTCCATCTACAGCCTCTGTTTGAAGATAAAGCTCTTTTATTCCAAAATCTGCTGCAATTGTCACAATTTTATTTGCAAGTGCTGAACCAATACCTTTTCCTCTATATTTCGGCTCAACAAATAAGCTACCTATCCAGGACTCTCGCTCTGGATAAATGTCCATTTCATGTAATTTAAGTTGAACGACACCTAAGATTTTTTCGGCTTCGACAGCTAATACAGGTACAGGAATTATCACGATTCAGCTTATCATTAAGTCGAGCGATTGTTTGTTCGATCGAGTTTCCAGGAACATTACATCCCCACTCTTCAAAATACCATCCAGCCACAATCGGAATTGCATCTTGTCTATCTGCTAAAAACTCAAATTTCAAATTCTCTCTTCTCAACTTGGTTGAATTAGAGTGGGAATTACCCACTCTAAATTTACTACATTGCTGCCAAAACCCGATCGATTATACTTACAGCTCGATCGATTTCCGCTGCTGAGACAATTAATGGTGGTACGAACCGGACGACTTTCACACCCGCAGGGACTAACAATAAACCTAATTCCATCGCTGCTTTAACCAGATCGATCGCATTAATTTTACTCTCAGCTTGCAACTCCAAACCATTAATTAAACCCCAACCCCGAACTTCGGAGATATCGGGATATTTTACGGCTAACTGTTGTAAGCCAGCTCGTAATTGTGCGCCGCGTGCTTGGACATTGGCGAGGATATTTTCCCGTTCCAATGTTTGACAGACAGCTAAAGCTACCGCACATACAAACGGATTACCGCCATAGGTACTCGCATGATCTCCAGGCTGGAACACATTACAAGATTCCTTGCACAGTGTCGCACCAATCGGAATCCCACCGCCCAAACCCTTCGCACTCGTGAAAATATCCGGCTCGATCCCTAATTGCTCATACCCCCAATATTTCCCCGAACGTCCCATTCCCACTTGTACCTCGTCGAGGATTAGTAAGATGCCCTTCTCGTCACAGAGTTTCCGCACTTGTTGGAAATACTCGATTTGCCCAGGATTTACCCCGCCTTCACCTTGCAACGGTTCGAGCATAATTGCAGCTACGCGTCCATCTAATTCGGCAACTGCTGACTCAATCGCCGCAAAATCATTGTAGGGTACATACTGGAACCCAGGAATCAATGGCGCGAAGTTCTTGTGATACTTAGGCTGTCCGGTAGCTGTCACCGTCGCCAACGTCCGTCCGTGAAAACTAGCCTGTGCAGTCAAAATTATCGGTTCGGCAATGCCCAAGACCGTGTGAGCGTATTTCCGTGCCAATTTGATGGCACCCTCATTCGCTTCTGCCCCAGAATTACAGAAGAATACTCGATCGGCACAAGAATGGTCAACCAACCACTTCGCCAACTCCCCCTGCACGGGCACATAATAGAGATTGGAAACATGAGTCAGCGTATTAATCTGCGCCATCACCGCTTCAATTACCGCTGGATGTGCATGTCCCAGCGTACAAGTAGCAATCCCCGCTACAAAGTCCAGATAAGCCTTGCCCTCTGTATCCCAGACAGTACAACCCTCACCCTTAATCAAGGCTAGATTGAACCGTCCATAAGTCGTCATCACATGACTATTGAACTCATCCTGACTAAAAGTTGACAACAATTCAGGATGAATCGTCGGCGCAACCACAGTATCTAAACTCATCAAAATACTCCTAAATATTCATTAAATAACAATATTAACGCTATAAATCATTCTGCGTTCTATCTTTTGATACGATCTGCGTGCCGATGCCAAATTAAATTAACATCTTCGGCTGTGGCAACTTGAAGCTATGAGTTGGGATAGATCGATCTGTGACTCTCGTCGAGCAGAGTCATTCAGGTTGAGGGTGTAGCGACACCGATCCAGTAAACTGTGCATTTTAACTTCAGCTTACCAATCCCAACTTTATCGGTGATAGCGATTGATTTACGATCCTCTGCCAACTTCCACCCAAGGGTTGGGTCAGTTTATTTTAAATACTTAACCCACTGAGAAAGTACTTCCGGCGAACCATACCAAATACCTGGACTTCGAGGTGAATGTTTGACCCCTTCAATCGTGATATTAGTCGCACCTGCTAAATGAGCCGCCGCGATTGCCGTAATTCCATCACCCCAAGTATTTCCCTCCCCACAAGTCTGTTGATAGCTACTATAAGCTAACCATTGACCGAGCTTTTTTTCACCATAGATTGACTTCCCTGCAACGCAGATATATTGTAGATCTGCATACATCGCTCCAGGATAATTATCATTAACAAAATCGAGATTTTTCTTTGTCCATCGTTCGCCGCTAATGTGGGGAGTTCCCAAAGTAATTAGGTTAGCAACTTTAGATTTAGCATTCCACAGCTTGGTAGTTTCATCGACATCGCCATGAATTGTATAGGGTATTTCACCAATATAAATCCGACTAATCCACCCACCTGCTGAATGTCCGATCAGATTAATTTGTTTAGCTTGGTTATCTGCTAAAGCTGCATTGACAGTTCGATCGAGTTGTCGCAGAATAGGTATCATCGATCGACCGCCGAGTGTTGGTAGCCAATCTCTTTTCCTCAGTGGTACTGTCGTCGTGGGCGTACCAAGTGCGGTTAAAGCTTGCTGAAGTGGTAGATAAACATCCGCACTTTCGAGGTAGCCAGGTAAAATAACGGTGGGTAACATTGAGTTAGTTGAAAGTTAATGTTATATTTCTTCACCACGTTTAGCACTAGTCATGCTCGTCCCAATCTTCGGCATCGAGAACTGAGAATTCTGTTAGTTCTGAATCTGTAGCAAAATCATCAGCAGTTGCAGCGATCGAAGCTTTAAGATACTGATGTCGTTCTTCGATGGGGAGCTTGGCAAGTTGTTGAAGGGATAAACTGGATTTTCTCGTTGCTGAAGCAAACTTCTGACGGAGAAACTCGGTAAAGTTCACAACCTCTTGTTGTTGAACTGGGGATAATTGTCTTAAATTATTGAGGATGATTTGCTCGTAATCTATCTTTGTTTGCACGATCGACTCTCCATGGCTGACTTTAAAAGCAGAATCGATCGAGCAATCCAAATTAGCTAAGGATTAGTCGATCGACAAACTAGTATAACTGTGCGAACTTAGCGATCGACAGAACCCATAATAATATCCACACTACCCAAAATCGTCACGATGTCTGCGACTTTTACCCCGCGCAAGAGGTGGGGTATAATTTGGACATTATTGAAATCAGCAGCACGAATTTTCCATCGCCAAGGGAAGATACTATCATCACCAATGATAAAGATGCCTAACTCACCTTTACCACTTTCAATTCGGACATAATGTTCGCCTTTGGGAATCTTAAATGTCGGTGCGACTTTCTTGCTTATATACTGATAGTCCATCGCATCCCACTCAGATTTTGGCCCTGCGGCGATGCGTTTGGCTTCGAGATTTTCATAAGCACCGCCAGGTAAGGCGGCGATTGCTTGACGCAGAATCTTTACCGACTCCCGCATCTCCCGAATCCGCACGAAATATCGCGCTAGACAGTCACCAGCAGTCTCATAGTGGATATCCCAATCAAAGTCGTCATAGCACTCATAGCTATCAACCTTGCGTAAATCCCACTTGACACCAGAACCACGCAACATCGGGCCAGATAAACCCCAATTAATCGCCTCATCGCGGCTAATTGTTCCTACCCCTTCTACCCGACGGCGGAAGATCGGATTGTTGGTGATTAGTTGCTCGTACTCATCCACTTTCGGATCGAAGTAATCGCAGAAGTCAATACATTTATCGATCCAACCATAGGGTAGATCTACCGCTACCCCACCAATGCGGAAGTAGTTATTATTCACCATCCGGTAGCCAGTAGCTGCTTCCCACAGATCGTAAATCATCTCCCGTTCGCGGAAGATATAGAAGAAGGGAGTCTGTGCCCCGACATCCGCCATAAATGGGCCGAGCCAGAGCAGATGGTTGGCAATCCGATTGAGTTCCAGCATGATCACGCGGATATGACTCGCGCGTTTGGGAACGGGAATATTTGCTAATTTTTCGACAGCATTAACTGTAATCGCTTCATTAAACATCCCTGCTGCGTAGTCCCAACGGCTCACGTAGGGCACAAACATTAGATTTGTACGGTTTTCGGCGATTTTCTCCATGCCACGATGTAGATAGCCGATCACAGGTTCGCAATCAACGACATCTTCACCATCAAGGGTGACAATCAGCCGCATTACCCCGTGCATCGATGGGTGGTGCGGCCCCATATTCAGCACCATTGGTTCGGTTCTAGTTTCGAGTTGTGCCATAATCTCTGGTTGCGATCGCGTTTTGAAATGAACTATTGCTGATGACCATTACTCGCCACAGATGGCAGAGCATCGATATTTATCGCAGATTGCTCTCTTAATATTATAATGGCTCGATCCCGATCGGCGGAAGCTACGTAAGTAGCATCATTGATGAAATCAGAAATCGTCAATCTCAGCCTCCGGTAGAAGAAATAGCAGATCTCCTCGTCGTAATATTTCGTGCTTGTTTATTAAGATATTTTTATCTATACCTTTAGACAGATGCTTTTGTAAATTCGATCGACTAATCTAGATGTAATTTTATGTAACTCTATTATTTAGGTAGAATTACTCATGTTGAGATTCATCGCAATAGCGATCGGTTTAATCACGATCGTCTCCATTGCGCCCAAGTCTGAAGCTACTCCCGTACCTGTGTCAAATTAGACATTTAACGTAGGGGGTGAATGGCTGGCACTGTTGGCGTTAGCCTGCCGTAGGCAATGCGAAGCCGAAGTGTGGATAGCGGATGGTGAATCATGATGTCTATTTCTTGAGTGGGAAGGAAGTATGACAGCAAATATTCAAGAGACTGCGGTTATGACGCAATCGATGTCGGAACGCTCAAAGTTGCCCGGACGTTAGAGACATTCGCAACGGTGTGGGTGCAGATGGCTGCTGTCAGCCAAACCTTTCCAAATATCGCGATTAAAGTTTTACAACGCTAAGGCTATACAAACCATGATTAAACTATTCTACGCTCCCGGAACCTGTGCTCTGGCCCCTCACATTGTCTTGGAATGGATTGGCGAACCCTACGATCTTCAAAAAGTGAAGCAGAGCGATCCAGAGTATCTCAAGCTCAATCCGTTGGGACAAGTTCCAGCCATGATTGACGGCGAGAGTGGTGTGATGAATCAAGCGAGTGCCATACTCAAATATTTAGCGCGGAAATATCCAGAGGCGAAGCTGGGCGATGATGGCACATTGCAGGATGGGTATGACCTCGACCGCTGGATGGCTAGTCATTGGCTTTCAAATTTTCATGACTAGGATCTCCATACCATTTTTGACCGAGCGCATTAAGACTATCTAGTAAAACATGTAAATCCTGACCCCGCTCGGTTAATCCATAAGTAACTTCTGGGGGAATGGTGGGATTGTAATCGCGGTAAATCAATCCTTGCTTCTCCAGCATCCGCAACCGATCGGTCAACACCTTCGATGAAATTCCTTCTAACTGACGTTTGAGCGCACCAAAACGAGTGGATCCAAAAGTACTGAGTACCCAAACAATATGCAATGTCCACGGGCCAGACAGCATAGCGAATAGAGGAGATAAAGGGCATTGACTCGATAGTTCAATCGTTTTTTCCATTAGTTTCTCCAATCGTACCTAGTTACTTTAAAGTGCCTACTTTACTATTATAACTCGATAACTTATAGTAACTAACAGAGAGTTTTATTGCCTTCACTTACTCGGTTTTTTAAGGAGCATTTGTTATGTCAGAACCCATTAGCGTCTGGCGAGTACTTCGATCCCCAGCATATGGGCTTTGCCAATTCTGCGTTGACCCCTTAGAGACATTCGCAACGGTGTGAGTACAGATGGCTGCTGTCAGCTAAACCTTTCCAAATATCGCGATTAAAGTTTTACAACGCTAAGGCTATACAAACCATGATTAAACTATTCTACGCTCCCGGAACCTGTGCTCTGGCCCCTCACATTGTCTTGGAATGGATTGGCGAACCCTACGATCTTCAAAAAGTGAAGCAGAGCGATCCAGAGTATCTCAAGCTCAATCCGTTGGGACAAGTTCCAGCCATGATTGACGGCGAGAGTGGTGTGATGAATCAAGCGAGTGCCATACTCAAATATTTAGCGCGGAAATATCCAGAGGCGAAGCTGGGCGATGATGGCACATTGCAGGATGGGTATGACCTCGACCGCTGGATGGCCTTTCTCACGGGCGACGTACATCCCGCTTTTTTTCCATTTTTTATGACAGCTCGCTACTCGACCGATAGCAGCGACCTTACCAAGCAATCCATCAAGGAAGCCTCCTATAAACTTATCGATCGCGTGTACCAGCATTTAGATCGACATTTAGAGGGTAAAGATTATCTGGTGGGAAATCGCCGCACAATTGCGGATGCCTATGCGTTTGCGATGATTCGTTGGGGCAATAGTTTACCGACTGGCTTGGTCAATTATCCCAATCTCGACCGCTTTTATCGCTATTGGCGCGAAGACGAGGGGGTAAAACGGGCGATGGAGCAGCAGCAGATTAGTTAAATCGTTTACACCTTAATCTAAGCAAGTCCACTAATACAAGGCGATGAGATGATTAGCAATACCGTACACACAATTCACGACCGCAATTTCCGAGGGCATACCAAAATTGGTTGGCTGGACAGCCGCCACACGTTCTCTTTTGGCAACTTTCAAGATTCCAATCGCATGGGATTTCGATCGCTGCGGGTAATCAACGACGACCGAGTTATTCCAGGTGCTGGGTTTGGCACTCACGGACACCGTGACATGGAAATTCTCACCTATGTGTTAGAGGGAGAATTGGCACATAAAGATAGCCTGGGAACTGGCGCAGTCATCCGTCCAGGCGATGTCCAAATCATGAGTGCAGGGACGGGGATTCAACACAGTGAATTTAATAATTCTGAGTCCGAACCCGTTCATTTTCTGCAAATTTGGATGCTACCAGATCGACAAAACATCACTCCGCGCTATGACCAGCGCGACTTTCCGCTCGCAGAAAAGCAAGGCAAATTGCGGCTGGTGGGTTCCAAAGATGGACGAGAGGGTTCGGTCGTCATTCATCAAGATATCGATCTCTACGTCTCAGTGCTATCGGCAGGTGATTCAGTCGCGTTTGAGACGCAGCCAGGTCGGTTCGCTTGGGTTCAAGTGGCAAGAGGCATGGCAACACTCAATGGCGAATCATTGCGGGAAGGCGATGGCGTACAAATTAACAGTCCAGAATTGCTAGAACTGACGACTGAATCCAACGCTGAAATTTTGTTATTCGACCTCGCCTAAAGAAGTTGCTATATGGTTATTTCCACTTCCAATTCACCTTCTAAACTATTGCTCCCTAGTTTGCCCTTAGCAGATTGGCAAGATACCTATACAACACTCCACTTGTGGACGCAGATCGTTGGCAAAATTCGACTGGCACTGTCTCCCGCAGTCAATCACTGGTGGCACTCTACCCTCTACGTCACCCCACGCGGACTGACAACTGGGACAATTCCCTACCAAACTCGCATTATAGAGATCCGGTTTGACTTTATCGATCGCCAGTTGCACATTGAGTCAAGCGATGGCGCAAGCCAGACCGTTGAACTGATGCCAAGATCGGTAGCGGATTTCTACCAAGCCGTGATGGCAGCCTTGAAAGAAATCGATATTGAAGTGCGGATTTGGACGATGCCCCAAGAGATCGCCAATCCCATCCCCTTCGAGCGAGATAACGAACATGCTACTTACGATCCAGAATCTGCCCAGCGATTTTGGCAAATTTTGGTACAAACCGATCGCATTCTGAGCACCTTTCGATCGAACTTCATTGGCAAATCCAGTCCAGTCCATTTTTTCTGGGGGAGTTTCGATCTCGCCATCACCCGTTTCTCTGGACGAACCGCGCCCCAGCATCCTGGCGGGGTGCCGGGAATGGCGGATTGGGTGACGCGAGAAGCTTACTCCCATGAGGTGAGTAGCTGCGGTTTCTGGGCGGGAGATCGAGCTGTGACGGAGGCGGTTTTTTACGCCTACGCTTATCCCGAACCGTCCGCCTTTCAAACCTATCCGATTCAGCCCAAAGAGGCGTTTTACAATGCCCAGATGCGAGAGTTTGTCTTGCCCTATGAGACAGTACGGCAAGCAGCCGATCCAGAAGCAATGCTACTGACGTTTCTGCAAAGCACCTATGAGGCGGCGGCAAATTTAGCCCATTGGGATCGAGGATTGCTAGAGCGATCTCCAGGCTCATAAATAGAAAGAGAAAAGAATGACAGCAGAGCGCAGCCGTTGGCGATAGCCTGCCGTAGGCACAGTGAGTAGCAGTGAGCCGTTCCCTGCTTTGCCTCTCTCGTAGAGAATCGCCGATTATGGATGTAGTCGTCACCAACAGGAGCGCGTCGAGATGGAGAAAGAGAGATTAACAGCATTCAGTGATGGTGTCATCGCCATTATCATCACGATTATGGTGTTGGAATTGAAAGTGCCTCACGAAGATAATTTAGCCGCATTGCGTCCGCTAATTCCCGTATTTCTGAGCTATATCCTGAGCTTTGTATATTTGGGAATTTATTGGAATAACCACCACCATTTATTTCAGGTAGTGCAGCACATCAATGGTCGAGTTTTGTGGGCTAATCTGCATTTATTATTCTGGCTGTCACTGATTCCCTTTGTCACTGCCTGGATGGGTGAAAATTACTTCACCGCTGTACCAGTTGCCTTTTATGGTGGTGTACTGTTGTTTTCCGCAATTGCTTATTCGATTCTGACTGTGACTCTCATTACCCATCACGGCAAAGATTCGACGATCGCGACTGCCATCGGGAGAGATTTTAAGGGCAAGGTATCGTTAGCGATCTATACCGTCGCAATTCCGCTTGCTTTTGCTAACTTATGGTTAGCTCTTAGCCTCTATGTATTGGTGGCAATTATGTGGTTAATTCCAGATCGTCGGATTGAAAGAGCAATGAGCTGATGAAAGTATCGCCAGACTGCTATCTAAGCCATTAACTCAAACTATTTACAATTGGCTCAAATAGCATCGACTCACTAAATTTAGAGAGTGATTATTTTCGGGGGAGCAAGGGCGGGCTAAATCAGATTTCTGACAGGGAAAATTTGCTAAGAATTAAATACAGAGGTATTTTACCGCATTATCGATCTTCATCTCCCCGGAAAATAATCACTCTCCGATTGGACTCAAGTCAAAGCCTACCTGAACTGGTGTCAAACCAACTCCGTCGATCCGGCTGCGGCGAATCGCGAGAC
>ENA-OFCD01000828-OFCD01000828.1-metagenomes-genome-assembly--contig:-NODE-828-length-18071-cov-4.758270_pt1 | contig 18071 bp, 16 predicted proteins | sample MGYA00153392_OFCD01 | MGnify analysis MGYA00153392
CTTCACGATGTGCGCGGATCGGATCGATGTCGCCGATGAGGTCAGCGACCGCGACATCGGGCGTCGCCAGCTTTTCGCCATAGCGATCGGCCGGAGTCAGCCAGATCACCGGCGTATCGTCCCCGTGCGTTGCCACGAGTTCGGCCGCCACCGCCCCGACCGGCGCCAGCGGATGCGAACGTAACGGGTCGCCGGCGATGGCAGGCACCTGGGGATCGAGGAAGGTCGCCAACGCCCGCGCAAGGCGGGTCTTGGCCTGTCCGCGCAGACCCAGCAGCAGCAGATCGTGACCGGCCAGGATCGCGTTAACCACCTGGGGAATCACGGTGTCGGCATAGCCGATGAGTCCGGGGAAAAGGTCGTCGAGCGAGGTCTTCGCGGCGAGGGCGGCAACCAGGTTGGCGCGCAATTCCTGCTTCACCGTCCGCGGCGCAAACGCTGGATTCTTAGCGAGGGATTTGGCAATGGCACCGAGGGTCGTGGACATGGGGGCGTGCTTCCGCTGGGTTTCGTGAAATTATCCGCTGCTGCAGTTGGCCACACAACCAGCAAACATCACACAGCAATGATCGGCGGTTTGATTGAACGATTCAGACGACGACGGTCACCCGGTTCCTGCAAAAAGCAGGAAGGATATCATCGCTCAGCAGGCGCATTCATAACAAGATCGGGCACCACCCCGTCGCCGCGCGTCAGGCCATGCAGCGTGATCGACCAATCGAAATAGTAGGTCGACATGGTAGCGGGAAATTCCCAGCGCAGGGACAGGTCGCTGCTTTTACCCGGAGCGATCTGGAGCAGCGCCAATTGATCATTGTCCTGGATCACCGTGCCTGACCACGGCGTCCAGGTCGACGAGCTGGCGGCTGATGCCCGCCAGGTTGTAGCCTCGGCCGCCGGCCGTCAGTGCGAGCGGCTCGATGCTGGTGAGATTGTCGGCGAGGGGCTGGAGCGCCGCGCGCACACTCGCGACGACCACGAGATCGCCCGCCGGGGCATCCTGCCAGCGCTGCATGATGCGCAGGGCATGGATGCGCTTGCCGACGGTTTCGGCGCTGGGGCTCAGGCGCTCGTGTGGGAGGGTCTCCCAGGCGGGGAACTCCACGACCTTGGCCTCTGGCATCACGCTGGCAATGGCAGATCGCAGGGACTCGGAATCACGGCCGGTCGCCACGATTGCAAGGAGTGCCTGCGGAGCGTTTGACCTGTCAGCGCGCGACTTCAGCAGTGACGCGAGGAGTGGGGCGCGGAGGCCATCCACGAGAGAAAAGTCCGCATTGCGCGATGCCCAGGAGACCGCGTTTTCGAACGTGTGGGCGCGCAAAAGCGCAGAATTCAAGCCCGAAAGTATCACTCGGGCAAGTGTACGCGTGGGGGATGACAGGCAGCTGCGGGGATCTCGATATGGCACTGGCGCGCCTGCCCGATCAGCGCGCCAGCTCGATCAGCGGAGCGCGCGGGGCCGATCAGCGGAGCGCGCGGGGCCGATCAGCGGAGTGCGCGGCTCGCGCTGCTATTCGGCGGCGGTATGGAAGCGCAGCTGGGCCGCAGTGAGTCCGTCGCGGGCGATGGACTCGACCGCATCCGCGGCATCCGACAAAAGATTGGGAAGCACGGCGCGCTCGGTGGAGCCGAAGTCGCGCAGCACGAAATCGGCCGCGGACTGCCGACCGGGCGGGCGACCAATACCGACCCGCACCCGGGTGAAGTCCCCTGTGCCGATCGCCGAGATGATGTCGCGGATACCATTGTGGCCGCCGTGCCCGCCACCGAATTTGATCTTGAGCTTGTCGAACGGAATATCCAGCTCGTCATGCACAACGATCAGCTGCGCCGGCTCGATCTTGTAGAAGTTGAGTAGCGAGACGACCGGCCCGCCGGAGAGGTTCATGAAGCTGTTGGGCTTGGCCAGCACGAGCCTCGGACCCTCGAGACCCGAGCGCCCCTCGGCCACGGTCGAGTGTGTCTTGTGCGAACGGAAGGATGCCGAGGCACGGTGCGCGAGGTCGGCAAGGACCATCTGGCCGACATTGTGTCGATTGCTCGCGTAGTCGGGCCCGGGATTGCCGAGCCCGACTACGAGCCACTGAGTGGAGTCCATGGACTGTTACTGCAGTGTGGTGATGAAGGGGTTACTACTCTGCGGCGTCTTCCTCGACGGGGGCTTCCTCAGTCTCCTCGACCTCTGGGATCTCGCCGAGATCCTGCTCCTGCGGGATGCTGATGGCGACGACGAGCGTCTCCGGGTCGGTAACAAGCACCGAACCCTCGGGCAGCGCGACATCCTTCGCGAAGATCTGCGCGCCAGCCTCAAAGCCCTCGACGTCGACGACGACGTTCTGCGGGATGTTGGTGGCGAGAGCCTCGATTGTGATCGACTTGGCATCCAGGTCGATCGAGGTGCCCGCGACAGGCTCTCCTGTCACGTGAACGGCCACGTCGACCTCGACGCGCTCGCCCTTGCGCAACACGATCAGGTCGATGTGCTCGATGATCTGGCGAAGCGGATCCTTCTGCACGTCTTTCACGAGGGCGAGCTGGTTTGCTCCTCCGTCGAGCTGGAGGTCCAGGATGGCGTTGGCCTTACGAAGCAGCAGCGCGATCTCGTGGGCCGGCAGGCTGATGTGCTTCGGCTCGGTGCCGTGACCGTACACGACTGCAGGCACCTTGCCGGCGGCACGCAGTTTGCGAGCGACGCCCTTGCCGAAGGTGGTGCGCGACTCGGCCGCGATCTTATTGGTGAGCTCTTTGTGAGCTTTTTTCTCAGACATTTTTCTCCTTCGCGGGTGCAACCCGCGTCTATTGGTTTCCACTCGAACGCATCAGCGTGAGGAAAGACTTTGGGGCTGAAAGCAGCCACGTGCCCGATCCACCGCGTCGATAACGGATGCATGACATCCCTCGCCGAAGTACAGCTTGAGAGTTTACACGGCTCGCGCCAATCTCGATACGGTCGCGGGGGCGTGCGAGGGCGTGCGAGGGACCTCCGCGCCGCGGGGTGACACGTGCGCCCGAATTTTCGGGTGCGCGTGTCACTCGGGAGCGCAGAGGCGTCACTCGGGCACGCGGGGCGTCACTCGGGCACGCAGACGCGACACCCGACAACGCGGGTGACATCGGGCAGCGCGCGTGTCACCCGACGGCACACGGGTCACCCCGCGGCACGCGTGTCACTCGACGGCGCGGAGGGTCGGCTCACTCGACCATCCGAAAACACTGGACTTTCGGACACGATTTAGCAACAATGACCACGAGGAGTTCATAGTCGTCTCCCCGCCGCCATCCCGAGCACCTGCGCCGGCTCTGTCGATAGTCAACAAGGAAGTTGGTCACGAATGATGAAAAGACGCAGGCGATGGGCGGGTATCGTGCTCGCCACCAGCAGCACGATCGCGCTGATCGCAGCACCGGGAATTGCGAATGCGGCGGCTCCCACCGGAAATACCTGGAGCGGCAAGACCGCGCCCCTCGCCACCCCGTGGACCGCCGACGTCACCCCGACGAACGCGCTGCCCGATTACCCTCGGCCGCAATTGGCGCGCCCGTCCGTGGCATCCCCGCAGTGGCAGAGCCTCAACGGGCTCTGGCAGTACGCGGAGACCGACGGCTTCAGCGCTCCCCCAATCGGCACCGACCTCGCCGGACAGATCCTGGTGCCCTACCCGGCCGAGTCGGCACTGAGCGGAGTGCAGAAGCATTCCGACTACATGTTCTATCGCCGCACCGTGGACGTGCCGAAGAACTTCACCACCGGTGACCAGCACCTCCGACTTAACTTCGGCGCGGTGAACTACGACGCGACCGTCTACGTGAACGGCACCCAACTCGCGCGTCACACCGGAGCGTACGATGCCTTCAGCGTGGACATCACGAGCGCTCTCCGTGCCCGCGGCCCGCAGGAGATCGTGGTGGCGGTGCACTCGCCGGTGGACAGCGCCACCATCCCGGTCGGCAAGCAGCGGCTCGATCCGAGCGGCATCTTCTACACCGCCGCATCCGGAATCTGGCAGTCGGTCTGGCTCGAGCCCGTGGCCGCAACGAGTATCGCGAGCTTCACCGCGACTCCGGATGTCGCCTCCTCGAGCTTCACGATCACGACGACCCTCAACGGCGATCCGACCAACCAGAAGCTCGCAGTCGACGTCTACGCCGGAACCAAGAAGGTTGCCAGCGGCAATGGTGCGGCGAACGAGTCGATGAAGCTCACGGTGCCAAAACCCCACCTGTGGAGCCCGGATGATCCGTTCCTCTATACCTTCAAGGCCACGCTCAAGGGCAACGGCCACGGCACCGACAGCGTAGAAAGCTATGCCGGCCTGCGAACAATCGCCGTCGCAAATGTCGGCGGCAAGCAGCGCATCACCCTCAACGGGACACCGACCTTCCTGCTGTCGACTCTCGACCAGGGCTACTGGCCGGACGGTATCTACACGGCACCGACGGATGCCGCCCTCAAATTCGACATCCAGAAGACGAAGGATCTCGGCTTCAACACGATCCGCAAGCACATCAAGGTCGAGCCAGCGCGCTGGTACTACTGGGCCGACAAGCTCGGGATCATGGTGTGGCAGGATTCTCCTGCGCTGCCGACCGGACGCAACGGATCACTCACCACCGGTGACAAGGCGAACTTCCGGGCCGAGACGGCGCAGATGGTGACGCAGCTGAAGAATGTGACCTCGATCATCGGCTGGATCCCGTTCAATGAGGGCTGGGGCCAGTGGAGCGTTTCGGCTGCGAGTGACGTCGGCGCGCAGGTCAAGAAGCAGGATCCGACCCGACTCGTGAATGACCGGAGCGGATCGAATTGCTGCGACACTCCCGGCGACCCGGGTACGGGCGACGTGATCGACTGGCACCAGTATCAGGGACCGGCCCTTCCCGCACCGGACGCGACCCGGGCATCCATCGACGGCGAGCACGGCGGGCTCACCCTCTCCGTTGCTGGCCACACCTGGCCGGGCGCTCCGATCAACCCCTACGGTTCGGTGAAGGATGCCGCGGCGCTCAACGACGCGTACGAAGCGAACAACGCCGTGCTGCGTGACCAGGGAGCCCCTTATGGCCTCTCCGGCAGCGTCTACACGCAGATCACCGACGTGGAGGGAGAGCAGAACGGTTTCTACACCTACGACCGCCAAGTGGAGAAGGTGGATGAGGCGCGCGTTCGTGCGTCGAACCTCGCCGTGATCGCGGCCGGTGCGAAGGCCACACCGACCGCTCCTCCCGGCACGCCGGGGCTCGCCGGGGTCGACCGCTGGTCGTTCGACGAGACCTCCGGCGCAGTTGCGGCCGACAGCGTCGGGTCGCATGATCTCGCGCTGCGCAATGGAGCGACCTTCGCACCTGGCATCAGTGGCAATGCATTGACACTCAATGGAGCAGACCAGTTCGCCGAGTCATCCGGAACGCTCATCCCGACCGAGAATACGAACTACAGCATCTCGGCGTGGGCGAAGCTGAACGCGGTCGGGGATGCCTTCCAGACGGTGGCGAGCGAGGACGGGGACGCGAACAGCGCCTTCTTCCTGCAGTACTCGGGGGCCGACAAACGCTGGGCCTTCAGCTTCGCGAGTGTGCGGGCACTGGCCACGACGGTCGGCCAGCCGGTCGCGGGCAAGTGGTACCACCTCGTCGGCGTGCGGGATGTGACGAACTCGAAGCTGTCGATCTATGTGGATGGCGTGCTCTCGGGCTCGGTCGGCATCCTCGGCGGCGGCAACAAGGGAACCGGCAACCTGGAGATCGGACGGGGCAAGTTCGGCGGTACACCGGTGGACTTCCTCGGAGGAGCTGTCGACACCGTGAAGGTCTTCGACCGGGCGCTGTCGGCGGCCGAGGTGTCGACGCTGAACGCAGCCGGCGCGGGGAGCTAGGGGCTGCTCCGCCGCCGTGAGTGACACGCGCGCCCGAACATTCGGGCGCGCGTGTCACTCGGGAGCGCGGAGGAGCGGGGAAGTGTCCGGGGAAGTCGCCGGGGGATGCTCCACCAGCGGCGCGACGACCAGCGGCGCGACAACCAGCGCAACGATCGACAGCGCCACGATCGACGCCACCGTGAGGTGCTCGTCGAGCGACACCCGCACTCCGGGCTCCTCCGGCGCGAGCGGCTCGAGCGTGGCGAGCTGCGAATCGAGCAGCGCCGCCGGCATGAAATGGCCCTGCCGAAACTGCACCCGGGATTCCAGCAGTCCACGCGAGCCGTCGAGGAACACGAACCGCACCGCCGGCGCCGCCGCGAGAATCGCCCGCCGATAGACCTTCTTCAACGCAGAACACGCGATGACGAGACCACCAGGGGCGGCGGCGAGCTCGGCGCCCACCAACGCCAGCCAGGGCATCCGATCGTCATCAGTCAGAGCGATCCCCGCGGCCATCTTCGCCACATTCGCGGCCGGATGCAGGTCGTCGGCATCCCGGAACGGCACGTCAAGTGCCGCAGCGAGCGCGATCCCGACCGTCGTCTTACCCGAGCCGGAGACACCCATGACCACGAGGAGGGGCTTCATGGGAAACGCAACAACACCTTGCCGGATCGAGCCGAATCGCGAGCCATTTCGAACGCCTCGAGAGCGTCGGCAACCGCGTATTCGTGTGTCACGACCGGATCGACGAAGAGCGATCCGTCAGAAAGAGCATGGATTACCTCATCAATTTCATCGACAAACCGGAATGAACCAACAAGCTCAAGTTCCCGGGTGATGGCAAGGGAAATGAGTGCGGGCTGTTCGCCAGACGGGAGCAGCCCCACCATCACGATACGTCCACCGCGCGTCGCACCGCGCACTGCCGAGGCCAGTCCGCGAGAGCTGCCGGACGACTCGATCACCACGTCAGCGTCCACCGCTGCTATCGCATCGGTATCGCCCGCGTGGAGCACCCGGGTCGCTCCAACCGCGGATGCGACCTCAAGGGGTTTGTCGAAGACGTCGACGGCGATAATCTCCGCCGCTCCGGCTCTGGCGAGTACGGCAATCACCAAGGCTCCGATCGGGCCCGACCCCACGACCAGCACTCGCTTTCCTCTCACCGAACCCGCGCGCGCGACCGCGTGCCAGGCCACACTTGCCGGTTCGATGAGGGCGGCGGTGAGCAAGGGCAATTCCGATGGCAGGGGATGGAGCATCCGCGAGTCGAGCACTACGATTCCTGCGAACGCACCGTCGGTGTGGGGAATGCGCGCGGCGCTTCCGAGATAGCTGCACCCCGGCGAGAGATTCGGGCGATCGAGCGGATAGCGTGACCCATCGCCAGGGCCGGGAGTGGCCGGGTGAACCGCCACAGCAGTACCGACGATCGGGCCCGATCCGTCCGCGGCTGAACGAACTACGCGACCGACAACCTCATGGCCAAGCACCATTGGTGCGGACAGGATGGACTCCCCTGCCGCACCGTGCAGCCAGTAGTGCAGATCGGAACCGCAGATTCCGCCGTAGTGAATCTGCACAACGCTCTGGTGCGCGCGCGGCACCGGGACAGCCACCTCCTCGACCCTGAGGTCGCCTTTCGCGTAGGCCACGACTCCGAGGCTCTTGGTGGGCAGTTCAGGCATGCGGCCTCCTAGCCGATCGTGTTGGTGAGAGTGCCGATACCGGCGAGCGTGATCTCGACCCTGTCACCAGGTTGTGCTGCGAAAAAGGTATTTGGCGCGCCGGTGAGAACTACATCGCCGGTTTCGAGCCGCAGCCAACTGGTGACGTACACCAGGGACGCCACTACGCTCGACGGCAGGTTGAACGAGCCGGACTGACCGACCACCCGCCCATTGATGACGACCTCGGTAGCGACGTTCTCCGGATCGGCGATCTCCGTCTCAATCCAGGGTCCAAGCGGGGTGTAATTGATTCCACTTTTAGCCTGGAAATTCTTCTCGTCCTTGGGCACCTGGTCGATGTTGGTCACGTCGTTGGCGACGGTGTACCCGAAAACGTGATCGAAGGCGTTCGACTCAGTGAGCTGGTAGGCCTGCCGACCAATCACCACAGCCAGCTCTCCTTCGATATTGACGGTGCCGATGTCTCGCCGCACCGGGATGATCTCGCCCGGGTTCGCCACACTGTGCGGTGACTTGTGCCAGGCCTGCATCGGCAGCGGATGATCGTTGTTACCGCGGTTGTGGGCGATGCCCACGATCACTCGAGGGCGCACGGGAGCGAGAAGTATCCCGTCATCCGTCGGCGTGTGTTCGCCGGTATATTCCAGCGTCTCGGCGAATGGATCCTCGATGTGGCGCCATGAGTCGCCGGAAGCCACGGCATTCGCGATGCCGTCGGCAGTCTGTAATCGGGCAAAGCGCATTGCGTGCCTCCTGTTCAGGGCGCTGCAGTCAGACGACTGCGGTCATCCCACCATCGACGTACAGCACCTGACCATTGACGAAATCGGAAGCGTCAGAGCAGAGGAAGACCAGGGCTCCGATGAGGTCGTTCAGCTGCCCCCAGCGCCCGGCGGGCGTGCGGGTGCGTACCCATTCACTGAAGGCCGTGTCTTCGACGAGAGCCCGGGTGAGTTCGGTGTCGAAATAGCCGGGGGCGAGGGCATTCACCTGGATGCCACTCGGTCCAAGATCGGCGCACATGCCCTTCGTGAGCATCGCCACTCCTCCTTTGGTCGCCGCATAAGGTGCGATGCCTGGCCGACCGAGTTGCGACTGCACCGACCCAATATTGACGATCTTCCCTCTCCCACGAGGCACCATCCGGCGAGCGACGGCCTGACCCACGAAAAATACACTGGACAGGTTGGTCGCTACCAGGTCGTCCCAATCCGACAGGGTGAACTCGACGAACGGGTTGCGTCGCTGGATCCCTGCATTGTTCACCAAAATGTCGAGGGGGCCGACCTCGGACTCGACACGCGCGACGCCTACAGCAACCTCCGAAGCATCCGTCACATCAAATACAGTCGTAAACACTGTGGCGCCGGATGCGCCGGCCAATTCAGCTCGAGCGGATTCGAGAACCACGGGGTCGCGGCCGTGCAACACGACGCGCGCACCCGCCTGCGCGAGACCGGTTGCGAGGGCCAGGCCGATGCCTCGGCTGGATCCGGTGACCAGAGCGACTCGATCGCTAAGGTCGAACAGTGATGACGTCATTGGTATCCCTGGGTAGCGGCAACCAGGAGGACTGGTCTGCCCACAGCTCCTGCAAGCGTCATACTACCAGTCTGCTGAACTACGTTCAATATGATGAACGAACCCCGGTCGCTTAGATGCTTTCGGAGACCAGCAACGGGGTCGTGAGTTGGGCCGCCGCCGAGCGAAGTGCCTCAACCGCGATTGCCTGCTGCGCAGCCGTATTGTCGGGAAAGACGAGCGAGACTCCAATCGCAAAGGATGGATCAGACGCTCGCGACGACGGAACGAGCACCGCGAGGCCAACCACGCTCGGGTGCACCTCTCCCGCGTCCACCGCGAAGCCCTGCTGCCGGGTGGCCGAAAGCTTCTCCTGGAGCTCCGTGAGGGTCGCGGTCGACTCTGGCGTGAACGTGACGATGTGCCTGCCGTCCGCAAATAGCCGGTCGATCTCGTTCGGGTCTAGCTCGGAGAGCAGCGCCTTTCCCACCGCGGTTGCAGAGGCCGGGTAGCGATCCCCCACGCTCGCCGAGAGGGGAAACCTCTCGTGCCCTTCGAATACGGCGAGATAGAGCACCCGGGGGCCGTCGAGCATCGCAATCTGCACGAGTTGGCTGGAGAGCGCGGGCGAATCCTCGCAGATCCGATAGAACTCCCTCACCTGATCGAAAGTGGAGAGGTAGGAGCTTCCAAGCTCAACGGTGCGTCGACCAAGGAGGTAGCCACCGGAAGTCCGGCGGATGAGACGACCATCTTCAAGCGCCGCACAGAGGTTTGATGTCGACGACTTGGCGATTCCAAGCTCCCGGGCGATATCGCTCAGCGAACGCACCTGCCCGTGGGACTCCGCAAGGAAGTCAAGAATGCGAAGCGAACGCACGACTGCGGGAGCCGACGCGGTGCGCTCACCGTCCGTCTCGCTTCCCACGTCATCTCTTCCGATGTGGCTGACGTTGCCGCTCACTCGAACCCCTCACCAGCCATCGTCAATAGAACTCGACCGTGTCCACCCGGTTGATAAGGGGACGTGAGTCGAGCAACCGTGTCGCATTGCGCGCAAACAGCTCGGCGATCAGCCTATCTTCCGCCGGATTCAATGCGGCGGTGTGGGGGCTCACCAGCACGCGGGGATGCTGCCATAGCGGGCTATCGACCGCCAGTGGTTCATCGGCGAAGACATCGAGAGCGGCAAATCCGACCCTGCCGTCCCGAAGGGCGTCGATGAGCGCCCTTTCGTCGATCACGGTCCCTCGCCCGACGCTCACCACGGTGACCCCTGGCTTCACCGCAGCAAATACTTCTGCGCTCATCAAACCCTCGGTGGCAGCCGTACCCGGCAACGTCACAACGATCCCGTCCACGGAAGCCACTGCTTCCGTTAGCCGATCGGGGTGAACGATTTCGTCGACTCCTTCGACGGTATTCGCCTGTCGAGAAGTGCCCATGACGTAGGCGCCGAGCGACGCAAGCTTGACCGCCGTGGCGCGGCCAATACTTCCGAGACCCACAATGAGAATCTTCTGCTCAGAAATAAGACCCATCGCCCACCGACCCGACCAGAGGGATGCCTCCTGCTGCTCCATGAGTCGGGGAAGGGTCTTGGCGCCCGCGAGTAGGCCGAACACCGCGTATTCCGCCAGCGGCTGGGCGTGCACTCCGGCCGAGGTGGTGAAGATCACCCTGTGGAGCTGCGCAGCTGTCAATCCAGCCGCCCTGACCTGGCCGCCGCCGCCGGCCGGCATGGTCTGCACCCAGCGCAAGCCTGGATTTGCGCCCACCGTGCGGGCGAGCTTGACCGGTGTCTCATCGGGTACTCCATAGAGTGCATCCGCCGAATCGACGAGGCGGCAGAATTTTTCTTCCCCGGCATCCGTGCGGCGAAAACTCGGCTCTCCCGCATGGTCTCCCGGCCACCGCATCGGCGGGAGAAGCGACTGGTCACGAATCAGCTCGACCCTGGGTTCGAGTTCTTCGATCCTGGCGCAAAGTTCTTCGCTGAGGGGTGTCGCCACGACAACGCGGAGGCGGTCGGTCTGGTTCGTCACGGTTTCATCTTTCGTCGCGAGTGAGAGTGATTACGCCAGGGGTAGCGGACAGTCGAAATCGACCATTCACCCCTCTGAACGGGGTTCGTTATGCTGTGCAGATGAATCCGGATACCACCACGTCGCAGCCTTTTCCCCGTGTCGGAATGATCGGGCTAGGGGTGATGGGGCATCCGATGGCCGTGCATTCCCTCCGCGCAGCCGAAGAACGATCATCACAACTGACGGTGACCGCGAGGAACCGGGAGAGAGTCTCGGACCTAGTCGATACCGGCGCGAACTGGGCCTCGACCCCTCGCCGCCTGGCGGAACAGAGCGACGTGATCGTGCTGATGCTGCCCGATCTCCCCGAGGTCGAGCAGGTGCTGGAGGGGGCGGACGGCCTCCTGGCCGGAATCACGATGCCGACCGTGATCGCCATCGGATCGACCTCATCCCCGGAGGGAGTGCGACTCATTGCCAGCATGATCGGGGACCGAACGGCGGGCCTCGCGACCGTGATCGATACTCCGGTGAGTGGCGGCGAAGACGGAGCGATCGCGGGAACGCTGTCGATCATGGTCGGCGGGGCGCCGGATGACTTTGAGCGGGCTCGTCCCGCCCTGCGTGCTTTCGGCACCCCCGTGCTGCTCGGCCCCCTCGGTTCGGGGCAGATCGCGAAGGCGTGCAACCAGATGATCGTGGCATCCGCCGTGCTCGCCCTCGGAGAGGCAATCGTGATCGCGGAGAGGAGCGGACTTGACGTTCGGGCACTTCTCACGCTGCTTTCCGGCGGATACGCCGGAAGCCGAGTGCTCGAAACGCGGTTGGAACGATTCGTCAACAAGGATTACAGCCCTTCCGGAGTGGCGAAATACATGGTCAAAGATCTTTCGTTCGCGAGGGCCCAGGCCACGCGCACGGCCACGGTCACCCCCCAGCTTGACCTCTTGTTGGATCAGTTCAGTGCGCTGGTTGCCGAGGGTTTCGGTGACAACGACATCGCGGTCACCCGAGCCTTCGTGGAGTCGCACACTCCCTGATCGTGAGCATGCCCGATGCCCGATAGTCGACGGGCGAGTCCGGCCGGACAACCCGAGAGGTGGCCCGGCCGGAGCCTGCGCTTGCTACTTGCCCCACACCTTCTTATAGACGTCGCGATATCCGCTCGCCGGGTCGAAGGTGTCGCCAGAGGGCACATTGGCCTTGGTGATGAGCCCGGGAGCCGGAACAAAGCCCGACCAATCGGTCTTCGCGAGTGCGCGGTTCACCTCGTCGACGATCTCCCAGCCCTGCAGGATGAGAGGCTCAGCGACCGTTGCCGCTTGGTAGTCGACCGATCGGATGCGCTGGAATTCCGCGGAATCTCCATCACCGGCCGCGACAGATTTCGGAGTTCCCGCGGGGTCCTTGCCCGCCGCCCGCAGAGCCTGCTGGGCCCCACCGAAGTAGTTACCGTTGATCGCGAGGAGATAGGTGAGCTTGTCGCCATCCTTCTGAAGCAGATTCGAGATGAGCCCTGGCATGCGCGAGTCTGCCTCGGCGATCGGCGAGTCTTGGTACGAGAGCACCGAGCATCCGGTGCAGGCCTTGACATAGGCCTCCATGGCCTTGGCCTTTTCGACGGCAATCTCATACTGGCCATCGGTGAAGATCGCGACCCCCGCCTTGCCGTTCGAGTCCGCCACCGCATACGCCGCCGCAAGCTGCGAGACAGCAAGTGGATCGGTCGACACGTTCGTGAACAGGCCTCCGCCCGGGCCGGCAGCGCTCCCTGCATGCCAGCCGACCAAGGGAATACCAGCGCCTGCCGCGGTCTTGATGGTCGCAGCCTGCTCGGTCGGATCGAAGCCACCCAGCACGATCGCGACCGGCTTAGCGGCGATAGCCTGATTGAGAGCATCCGTTCGCCCCTGCGCTGTCGCCTTACCGTCGTAGACGTTGACGGTCCAGCCCATCACCTTCGCGGCTTCCTTCACACCCTGCGAGACGGTATTGACCCCGCCGTTCGTCAGGTCGCTGCCCACGAATGCAACAGTTGCGCCGCCCTGCTGGGCCTTCGGGCCCGTGTTTTTGGGTGTAAACCCGGTCGAGGCGGTGAGGCTGTCGGAGACGAGCTTCTTTGAAGCCGCGACGATGTCTCCCTTCGGGATAATCGACGCATATTTGCTGTCGGACGCCGCCGGAGTCGCCTTGGTACCTCCTCCGACGGATCCGCTGGCGCATCCGGTCAGGACGACGGTGAGCGCGACGGGAACAGCCGCCCAGGAGAGAAGTCCCCTACGCAGTTTGGCTTTGTTCATGACTGACTCTTTCTCTTGGTTTCTTGGTGGGGAGGCGATACCGGGCGGCTTCGCCCGGCATCGCCTGTATCTGTGTTGCATTCGCGGGTGTTCTATACATCGGTCCTACTTTTCGGGTGGGGTCGACCCCGTCGTCGATACGGCCGCGACGGCATCGACGGTGCCGGGTAGGGAGGCTGCAGACTCCCTACCCCCTGGTGACGGATCGTCACCAGACGTTTCCTTTACTGGCAGGCTCGGTTCCACGGCGCGACCGAGCCTTCGCCGACTGGCGAGCGACGCGATAGTGATCGCCGCAACGAGGGTGAGCCCGTTGAAGAGCGGCTCGAGGAAGAACTGACCCGGCAGAAGCTGCTGCAACCCGGAAATCCCGATGGTCGCGATGGATACTCCGAGAATCGTGCCGAGAGCGTTCACTCGTCCGGGCCGGATGGTCGTCGAGCCGAGGAACGCCGCCGCGAGGGCAGGGAGTAGAAACTCGGAGCCGATGTTGGCTTGCGCCACTCCCGCTTGGCGGGAGGAGAGCAGGATGCCGGCGACCGCGGTGAGCATTCCCGAAGCCACCATGGCGCCGACGATGTAACGGCGACGACGCACGCCCGTGAGCTCTGCGGCCTTCGGGTTGGCGCCGACCGCGTAGAGGTAGCGCCCAGCGGGGAGAAACTCGAGAACGACCCAGAGCAGCAGGCCGATCACCAGGGCGATTACGAAGGTGCCGGGGATTGGACCGAGGCTCCACGTGGACAGCGCATCGAATGCGGATGCCCGCATGCCCGTGTTGTCGGTCACCTGACGGCCGCCGGTGGCCCAGTAGGTGATCGCGTAGATGACCTGGGCGGTCGCGAGAGTCGCGATGAAGGCATCCACCTGGGCAAGCTCGATGAGTAGTGCGTTCACGAGTCCGACGATCGCTCCTCCAACCAGGCACATCAGGATGACGAGTCGATAGTCGATCCCCTGCAGCTGCCAGAGCAACGCCATCACCTGCCAGAGTCCGACACCATAGCCAATGGAGAGGTCGATCTTGCCGGCGACCATCGGCAGCGTCACTGCGAGCGCGAGGATCAACAGGATCGACTTGCTCGATGCGAGCAACTGAAAATTGAGCAGGGTAGCGAACGACTCCGGCCGGGCAATGGCAAACAGGATGAAGAGCACGACAGTGAGCACCACCATGCCGTACACGGTGAACAGTTTGCGATACCAGGGCGCGCCCTTCGGCGGCTCGAGTGCCGTCGATTTGAGGGACGTGTTCATGCTCATGCGACTCTCGTTTCTTCTGGGGTTCGTTCGAGATCGGATGCCACGGCGACAAGGTTGGCGATGGTGAGCTCTGCTCCGGAGAGCTCTGCGATCACCACCCCGCGCCCGAAGACAATGGCTCGATGCGCGATCTTGGAGACTTCCTCCATATCGGTAGACACGACGATCGCCGCTGTCCCCTGCCGTGCCGCATCCCGGAGGAGAGCGTAGATCTCGGACTTCGCGCCGACATCCACTCCCATGGTCGGCTCTTCGAGCACCACCACCGTGCGACCGACACCGAACCAGCGAGCGAGAATGACCTTCTGCTGGTTACCCCCGGAAAAAGTGTCGAGGGGCAGCTCAGGATCGGTCGGACGAATGCCAAAGGCTGAGACGTATTTTGCGGCGGCGATTCGTTCGGCTCGCGCGGTGCGGAACTCGAATGTCTTTCGGCCCCACACCGCAGGGTTAAGGAAGAGGTTCTCGCGCACGGACAGCCCAGGCGCAACGGCCTCCGCCTCCCGGTTCGAGGTTGCGAATCCGACGCCCCGTGCGACGGCCGTTGCGGGGTTCCGTGGGGCAAGCGGGGCACCATCCAGCTCCATCGCCCCGGAGCGGATGAGGGTCGCGCCGGCGATTGCACGCCCGATCGGCTCCTGGCCTGCACCGCGGAGGCCACACAGGGCAACAACCTCGCCCCGTCGCGCCGTGAAAGTGACCGGTCCAGCGCCGTCGACGACGACTTCAGTGAGGCGCAGCCGAATATCCTCTTCTGGCTGGTCGAAGACTGTGACCGCGGTATGGCGGCCGACGATGAGTTCGACGAGTTCGCCGTGGCTCAGTCCGGCAACGGGCCGTTCCGCGACGACATGACCGTTTCGCATGACCACCGTGCGACTCGAAATCTCGTAGATCTCGTCGAGGCGGTGTGACACGTAGATCATGCCGACGCCGCTGTCGCGAAGGGTGCGAAGCACGCCGAACAGGCGCGCGACATCAGCTGCAGGAAGTGATGCGGTCGGTTCATCGAGCACGAGGAGCTTGGGTTTCGTCACGAGTCCTCGCGCGATGGCGAGGAGGCTACGCTCCGTGCGAGGAAGATCGAAGACTCGCGCCGTCGGATCGATGCCCCCTCCCACAAGCTCGAGCGCCTCCTGCGCCTGTCGATTCATCTGCCGCACATTGATCAATCCGAATCGACGCGGGTAGCCGAGCACGAGTGCGATATTCTCGGCGACGGTCATCCATTCGATCAGCCCGAGGTTCTGATGGACGAACGAGATTTGGCGGCGGATACCGGATGCTTCCAAGTCCGCGCCCGAGAGGGTCACGCTTCCCGAATCGGCGCGATACACACCGGCGAGCATCTTGATGATGGTCGACTTTCCCGCTCCATTTTCGCCCAGAAGCGACACGATCTCGCCCTGATTGACGCTGAAGCTCACATTGGCCGCGGCGCGGGTCGCAAAGAAGGCTTTCGAGAGCCCTGTCACCTGGAGCAGGGGGATTTCTCGGCCGCCAGTTACATCGAACGTCATCGTGGGTCCTGTCCTGTCGCGAAGGTTCCGAGCTGCCGAGCAAGGACGCCGAGGTCGGCCACCAACCGAGCCTGAAGATCCGGCCTGACCCGCTGGGTGAGGAGCGTGGTGCTCACCGCCGTCGGCTGGGCGGGGCCGCGCAGCGCCACGGCGAAACAGGTGACGCCGATAGTGTTCTGCTCGTTATCGATCGCGAAGCCGCGGTCACGGATTTCGTCTAAATCGCGACGAAGTTCGGAGGTGGTGCGGTGCGCGCGCTTGGTTGGGCGCGGGAGCACATCCAAGAGCTCGAGCCTCGCTTCGAGCTCTTGCTCAGGCAGGGAAGCGAGCATCGCTTTGCCGAGGGAAGTCACGGGAGCTGGCATCCTTTTTCCGATGTCGCTTGCCAGGCGGATCGGCTGCGTGCCGTCGTGGCGGGCGAGATAGACCACCTCCATTCCATCGAGCACTGCGAGCAGGGCGGTGTCGTACTGGAGCGCGGGAAGGGAAGCGGAGATGCGCGCGAACTCGGCCACCAGCGTCGTTGACGCGAGCATCGAGTGTCCGAGCTCGAGTACTTTGTACCCGAGAACCCAACCGTCGGAGACCCGCCGAACCATCCCGACGGTCTCGAGGGTCGTGACAAGATTCGAGACGGACGACTTCGCGAGCCCCAGCGCGAGGGCGATCTCCGTGATGGTGATCGACTCGCGCCGGTTTCCCATTGTCTCGAGCACCTGCACCGCCCGGTAGACGGCAGGAGCGGTGACCGATTCGATGCCCGTCGCGGGCCGCGCGTCGGTCTTCACGATCGTGCCCTGTCGCTCGTGGCGCCAAAGGTGACTGTCTCGATTGAGTAGAGGCTGGTGGTGGCGGTGACATAGAGGGTGCTGCCGGTTCGGCCGCCGAAACAGAGGTTGCTCACGATCTCCGGCACGGGAATCGCACCGAGCCGCTCGCCGCGCGGGCTGAAGACCTGGACGGAGTCCGCGCTCGACGTCCAGATCCTGCCTGCAAAATCCACCCGGAAGCCGTCGGAGACGCCCGGATGCACGTCGGCGAACAGTCGGCCGTTGTCGCAGTGGTCGGAGTCGATCACGTCGTACGCCCGAATGTGGTGGTTGCCGGTGCCATCGGTTCGAAGCACGGCCGAGGTGTCGGAGATGTAGAGCACTGACTCGTCCGGCGAGAACGCGAGGCCATTCGGCTCTTCCATATCCGTGACGACCGGTGCGATAGTCCCGGTGACCGGGTCAAAGCGGAAGACGAAATTTCCGCCATATTCCCTCGTGCCCGGGTGCCCTTCGTTGACTTGAATGATGCCGTAAGGGGGGTCTGTGAACCAGATTGTGCCGTCGCTTTTCACGATGACATCGTTGGGTGAGTTGAGTCTCGATCCGTTCCACCGGTCGACGAGGGTCGTCACGACACCGTCGAGGTCTCGTTCGATGCCGCGACGACCGTGCGAACACTGGATGACCGCGCCCGACTGGTCGAGCGACCGCCCATTGGTGAATTCCACATCGGTTCGATACACGACAAGCTTCTCGGTGTCGGCATCCAATTGCAGGATGCGGTTGTTTGGAATATCGCTCCAGCGCACAGCGCCTAGCGAAGGAATCCAGATCGGTCCCTCCGACCATGAGGCCCCGGAGGCGACCCGCCGAAGAACCGCACCGTCGGCGAGCAGATGCTCGATGCCCTGCATTGCGCTCATTTTTCGCTCTCGGCCCAGACCACATTGACTGTTCATCTGACTTAACCATGTTCCGCATGATGAACGCAATAACTTTGTTCGGTATCTCGAACTGAATTCGGAGAATTGCCGATGGTGTGTCTGCTCGCTCATCCGCCCCGGTTCGAGCATTGTCGCCGTGCCGAGTGACACCCGCGCCCGAACATTCGG
>ENA-OFCD01000829-OFCD01000829.1-metagenomes-genome-assembly--contig:-NODE-829-length-18067-cov-4.290195_pt1 | contig 18067 bp, 16 predicted proteins | sample MGYA00153392_OFCD01 | MGnify analysis MGYA00153392
GAGCCCTAGGAGCGGATGAGGCGCCGTACTCCTGTACGGCAACGATTCCCGACGACGGGATCGCGCCGCTATCGGCGAAAAACGCCGCGCTCCTAGTTGTTGGCGGTGGGGGGCGCTGTGCAGTGCCCCTGCATCGTGTGCGCGATCTTGTCTCGCGTCTCGGTCGGGTGACCACCCGTTCCCACGAAGCCCACGAGATAAATGTGATTGTCGCACCAGCCCGTCACGAGCGCGTGCTGACCGTCTCGCGTGACCGCGATCCCGCTCCCGCGATCCAATCCGGGGACCGCGTACGTGCGTGACAGCCAGTCTGTGGTGTCCACGACTGACACGCTATTGGAGGGTCCGTAGTCAGCCGAATAGACGTATTTTCCATCTGGGCTCACTTCAATCGATTTGGGATTCTTGCCAATCGAAACTTTGTGCTCCACGGACTCGGTGGCGACGCTCATCGCGTGCAGTTCACTGTCGTGATAGCAGCTGATGAACAAGGTCTTCTCGTCCGGCGAGAGCGCCAAGTGACGCGGGATCGGGCACACCGGCAACCGGTGGGTGAAACCGAAATCGGGCCCCGAAAATACGTCGATCGACGCGCCGTCGAAGTTCGCGACGAAGAGCGTCCCGTCCGTGGTCAACGCCATCCCGCGCGGGTGCAACCCCACAGGCAGCGTCCGCGTGACTACACCTTTGGCAGTGTCCACGATACTCACCGACGCGCCGTCCCAATTGGCGACGAACAATCGACTACCGTCTTTGGTGAGCACGAGGATCTTCGGGTGGGCGCCCGTCTGGATCTCTTTTTTGACCGACTTGGTCGCCACGTCGATGTACTGCACGCTGTCTCGCGTGAAGTTGGACGCGTAGATCAACGAGCCGTCCGGAGACAGCACGCTCTCCACCACGATGCCGGGGACGTCGATCGTGCCGAGCTTCGACAGCGAGCTCGCGTCGTACATCGTGATGTTGTTGCCATTCGCCTGGCCGAAGTTGGTGACGAAGAACTTGGTGCCGTCCGGAGACAGCGCCGCGCCCTTCGGCATGGAGCCCGTCTGCGCGACCTCTTGCACCTCCACCACGGGCGGCTGAGCCAACGCACTAGTGGCCAGTGTGACGAAGCCCAGAATCGCCACAACACCTAATTGGGGCTGGCGAAGCCAACCGCTCAGTCGTTGACGTTTGCCGCTCGGTGACGTCAAGCTCACGGGACCCCCACGCTCGCGGCGACTGGGTCTGGCGTGGACCGATAGCGCCGATAATAGCCAGTCACTTTGACGACGTAGTCGCGAGTCTGTTGATAAGGCGGTATGCCGCCAAACTTCATTACCGCGTCTGGGCCCGCGTTGTACCCGGCAACCGTGAGCTCCAAGTCGCCATTGAACGTATTGGCGAGGATGCGCAAGAGGCGCACGCCGCCGAAGATGTTCTCGCGTGGGTCGTCGATGTCCTTCACCTGCAGGCTGGTCGCCGTGTCCGGCATGAGCTGCATCAAACCGCGCGCGCCCGAGACGCTGACCGCGCGAGGATCGTAGTCGCTCTCTACCTTGATGACCGAGCGGACGAGCGCCTCGGGGATTTGATAGAGAGTCGCGGCTTGGCGAATCCAGTCGTCATAGCGGGTGAAGCGGGCGATCTCTCTGTCTTGGGGCATGAAGGGGACGACGCCGGGCTTGGTGCCGACGTTGCCGCCTCCACGGACCACGAGCTTGGCGCCAGGTGCGTTCGACGGGGGCGTGCTCGTGAAGTGAATCACGCCGTCTTTGTCGGTAAATTGATAGATGTCCGCGCGCGCCGCGGCCGGCGCGAGGAGCGCCAAGAGCACGAGCGTTGAGCCGAGGCGGGACATCGAGTTTGGATCGTGCCGGAATGCGAACACCGGAGCAAGTCTTCACCAGAACGCCGGCCGCGACCCAACCGTTCCCGCCGCCGTGATAGAAGTCCCTGCACCTTATGGAGACCTGGCAGACTCTTGCGCTCGCGGTCGCGACGGCGGCCTTTGCTGCCTATATCCTCTACCAAGTCAGGCCGAGGGTCGGCGGCAAGCGCATGCCGCTGCGCACGCTCTTGAAGGCGGCGCGTGCGCGCATCGACGCCGCCAAGGACGACGCAGAGCGAGCGACGGCCCTCTGCGACGCTGGCGACGCGTGCGCGGCCGCGATCGGACGCAGCGGGGCCGCATTGCAATTTTATCTGCGCGCGCTGCGCTTGAAGCCCGCGGACGCCGACCTCTTGAAGCGAGCCATCCACGGATTATCGAAGAAGCCGCGCGCGCTCGAGAAGCTCCTATGGCGCAGGCTCGGGAGCGAGCCGTGGACGGGCGAGACGCGTGAGGTGGCGAAACTAGGCCTCGCCGCACTCTCTCAAGTCTACGCCAACGGCCTGCGGGACCGTATCCGCAGCAAGGCGCTCGCTCATGCCCGAGAGGCGCTCGAACACAAAGGTTGAAGGCTACGCCGCCGTGGGAATATCGCCGAGCCAGCGTCCGTAAGACCGAGGGTGAAGAAGCGTGTCTTCGTGGTGGGTGTCGCGCTCACGCTCATTTTAGTGGGGTTCGTGGGGATCGCGCGCACCGAATCGACCGCGATGGTCTCCTTCAACGCGCCACACGTCGCCCGCCACTCAGCCGCCACAACGACGAAAGACCTCGACCTCAAGCTCGCGAGTGACGTCGCGCCGACGACGACAGCGCTGTTGATCGATCGTTCCCTGCGAACGACCGGCTCCTATCTGCACTTCGGACTGAATCACCCGACTAGCCTGACATTCGACAATGAAGAGCGCGAAGGCAATTGCATCGAATACGCAAACCTCTTCGCCCTCATCTTCGACCGAATGGCCACAAGAGCCCACTCGAGTGCCCACGCCTATTCGGTACATTCCACCGACGCCCGTCTACTAGGCCAAATCGTACCCGGCCGAGGCATGGGAGAGCACGATTGGGTGCTAGTCGTAGACAGCACACCAACGGGCGAAAAGCGCTACTACATCGACCCAACCTTCTACGACATGGGCCTCCCCTCCGACATCACAAAAGGCGTCCACGGCCCCATAACGCCCCCAAACTAACCGACCATTCTCCCCTATCCCCTATCCCCATTTAGCCACCGGCGACCGAAACAACCGGCGAGCGTGCGGTGCTTTTTTCCTGGGACGGGCGACCATGTGATGCGCGCGTGAGTGACCCGGCTTCGAGGCTTTAGTGTCGCCCGGCCCCTGATCGTTGAGCCGTTGCACGCCTCGAGTGCGCGTCGCCGAGCCACAACCTATCCAGCCAGCCGGTGCCCCCTCGCCCCGCGCGCAGCGGAAAACATCGACCTTGATGCGTACACAGCGGCAGCCTAAACGCTCGACGGTGTTTCGCCGTCAGGCCATCCTCGTAATAGCGATCGCAGCCTGCGCGAAGGATCCTGCCGCAGTCGTCGCCGATGCCGACCTCGCAGACGTCGAGCTGGACGTGCAGTCTGACACGCGCGATCCCGACGCAGAGGCTTGGGCCGAGCGCGCACACAAGCTCGGCGATGCGCGCGATCAGCTCGACGCAGGACATTGGACCGGCGCACAGCTCTACGCCGCGGCAGTGCGCACGAGCGTAATGAGCGCTCCCGAGTGGCCGCCTGACGCGCCGCCGGATGGGGGAGTTGCGCCACCCGCTCCGAGCGGAGTTCATCGATTGGGCTACTTGCGACACGGGTCTCACGCGCCAGTGTTCGACGCACGCATCAAGAATGATGATTGCCCCGACGGTTGGTTCGAGCTGCTCGAGGGCGGCTTCGTATGTGGCAAGTACGCGTCGCTCGATCCGAAGGACCCTGCGGTGAAGTGGGCGGCGAGCGCGCCGAAGCTCGATCAGCCAATGCCCTATAGTTATGGATACGCGACGGGGAACAATACTCCGGTTTATCGTCGAGTGTTGGCGATGGCCGATCGATTGAAGTACGAGCCGTGGCTCTTGCCGCCGGTCGCGCCGAGCGCCTCCGCTAGTGCGCTGTTGCCACCTCCGTCTGCGTTGGTCGATGAGGACAATCCCTATGACGACGATCCCAAGGTCAAAGCCGGTAAAGACGCCGGCGCCAAGGACGCAGGCATCATCAAGCTCGACAGCCTCAAAGGGCGTGGTGTGCTCGCGCGAAAGATGATGAGGGGCTTTTACGTCGCGCTCGACCACGATTTTACCGCGGCGAAGGCGCACTGGTGGCGCACGGCGGAGGGGTTCGCGATTCCTTACGAGCGAATGGCGATGCCGGGCTGGTCCCCCGGCTTTCACGGCGGTTGGATCACACGCGCCCCCGAGGAAGACGGCGGCGAAGTTGCCGCAGGTAGCGGGACCGCCGCGCTCGTCCGCACGGAGTTTGCCGCGCACTACAGAGTGAACGAAAAGGGCAAAGTGGTTTGGACGACACCGCTGGCCAAGTGGACCGCGCTGGAGCTCTCCGGCGACCCCATCACCTCGGACGGTGTGCAGTTCCAAAGAACGACCTCCGGGTTCGTCGTCCGATTGGCGGACCTCAGGATCGCCAAAGTGGAAAAGCCGGATGGCCTATTGCCAAATGAGAAGTGGATTGACGTTGATCTAGAGCATCAAGTGCTCATCGCGTACGAGGGTGACCGACCCGTGTTTGGCACTCTGGTGTCGTCCGGGAAGAACCAGCCATGGGACCCCGAGCACGCTCATCCGACGCCGACTGGCACCTATCGTATCTATGAAAAGCACATATCTGCCACCATGGACGGCGACGTCGCCACGGACGGACCCTATTCGATCGAGGACGTCCCTTGGGTGATGTTTTTTCAAGGGAGCTACGCGCTGCACGGGGCGTTTTGGCACGACTTGTTCGGCACTCCGCGTAGTCATGGGTGCGTGAATTTGTCTCCAATCGACGCGCGCGAGCTCTTCTTTTGGACGGAACCACGATTGCCCACCGGGTGGCACGGCGTCTTTCAAACCGGCGATAGACTAGGCACTAGACTCGTGATTCACGACGCTTCAATCGCTCAAACTCCCAAGAAAGCAAACTAGAATGAAGCTCACTTGGACGTCTTGCGCGGCTTGTGGCGCCGAGTGGGAGGCGCTCGATCGCTCGATACCGCCGTTCTGTCCGACGTGTGGGAGCGAACGAATCGAGAAGCTGCTCTTTGAAGGACAGAAGCGCGCGAGCGACATGACGCGCGTTCCGCGTGAAGAGCGCATTGTCGGTCTGGGATTCATCCTCGGATTGGACGCGCTGCGCTCCGCGAAGGAGAGCGGCGAGTGGGCAGAGCGCCTTGGCGAGGGCGCCGACCCGAACGATCTGGAGGCCGAATACTGGTTGGGGCATCACCGCAGCAAGCTCGTCGCTTCACTCGAGAAGGAGGGTCTGCTCCTCGACGAGACAGAAGAGGACGCGGCGGCAACTGCGTTTCGTCGCGGATGGGACTGGGCCGTTGGCCCAACACCGTCCACACGTTGACCCCTACTCGACGGAGTTCGTCGAACGCGTGCGAGACCCTGCCGGAAGGGGGGAGTTTCTGCCGGTCGGCGGGTCGTATTGATTGGAGCTTCCGAAAAGGAACGCGACTCCCCCTTGGAAGAGGAGCGCATTGAAGGCCTTCGCGTTCGGCCCGACGTCGCCCGTCGCGACGGTCGGAATGCCGACGGCGAACTCGGGCAGGATTCTGACGCCTGACGAGACGCGAATCGCGAATCCGATCGAGCCTCCAACGTAGAAGACGTTGATCGTCGAGGAGCCGCTACCCGAGCTGCTGCTACCCCCACCGAAGACGACCTGGTCGACGAGGCGAGGTCCGAGGACGAGCTCATGACCGCCGAAGTCGATCCCGACGAGGACAGGCAGGTGGAACGACAGAGCGCCGAGGAACGCGCTGGTGCCGCCGCTGCTGCCTCCATATCCGATGAATCCTACGGCCGGCGCGAGCGAGAGATTGACGCCGCTGTCCATCGAGGGCGAGCGAATGAGCCCGAACTTGCTCTCGAGCGTGATGCCGTTGAAGCCGAGCTTTCCACCGAGCTCGATATTGTCAGTCACGCCAACGCGGACGCCGCCCTCGAGCAGTGGATACGCCAACGTCGCCGTCTGGGTGCGGCTGGTGCCGTTGGGATTGGGCGTCGTCGTAGTCGCCGAGCCGCCGCCCCCTCCCGGTGCGACCCAGCCTTGCACGGCGCCTTGATTGAGCGTGCGCGCAAGCCCGAAGGTCGAGAACGAAGCGCAGCCGCTCAACGTACCGAGCAGTCCCATCGAGCAGATTAGCTGCTTTTTCATCATGTCTCCCGAACAGGTGTCTATCGAGACGACACATGCGACCATACGCGAGCGACGTTGTCCAATCTCGTGCCTACTAAGAGGAGTTCACAAAAAGATCGGGAAGATCAGTGATGGCGATGAGGTTCGGACCCCAATCCCTACTTCCTGATCTTTTGATCCTTTGTTCCACCCTCTTCTCACGTCGACCTCGAGGTGCTTGCCGTCCGTCGAGGGAACGAACTGCACGAGCATGGGCAACGACTCGGAGCCCTGAAAAACGGACTACAGCTCGATCATGAGTCCGTCCGTAGGCGCGCATTGGGCCAAGAGCGCGACGAGCGGCTGCTTTTCTGCTTCTGTCCAACCGATGTCAATCTGCCCGAGGATCGCGACGAGCATAAGACGCTCTTCCGGTGAGACCAGGCTCGGGCCCTTGTCGCCGTGCATCCACTTGGGCAGGCCGTGATCATGGCTGAACATAGCCTTGAGAGCGTCTCCTTCGGATCGCGTTGGCGCGTCTCCCACGTCGATCGACGCGATGCTCTTCTGCTCAATCGCGGCCGTCAAGAACGTACTCGCTTGCGCGAATGTGGTCTCGACCGCGCCGAAGATTCTGTACTTTTTCTTGCGGACAATCTCGACGCCATCGAGAGCGCTCGATCGGAAGAACGGTCGCAGTGGAGACCGGCTGCGATCGTTGCGGGCCTCTTCGAACGCCGCCTTCACGGTCTCCACGAACGGCCAAGGCACCCGTGAGACGAGGACGATCTCGCTCACGCCTTGATCGCCTTCGCCGCTTTGAAGCGCGCCCTGAGTTTGGCGGCATATCCGTCTTTGTTCTCTTGTCGCGGGCGCGAGATCGCTAGTGCGTCCGCGGGGACGTCTCGCGTGACGGTGGTGCCCGTCGCGACATATGCACCTTTGCCGACCGTGACTGGAGCGACCAATTGAGAGTCACTGCCAATGAATGCGTCGGCCTCGATTGTGGTGATGTGCTTCTGCACTCCGTCGTAGTTGCAGAAGATGGTTCCCGCTCCGATGTTGGCGCGCTCGCCGATCACGCCGTCTCCGAGATAGGCCAAGTGATTCGCCTTGGCTCCGGCGGCCATCTTGGTCTTTTTGGTCTCGACGAAGTTTCCCACGTGCGCGTCGGGGCCGATGTCGCTCTCGGGTCGGACGTGCGAAAACGGGCCTATTTGGGCCCTCGCGCGCACCACGCTCTTCTCCAAAACGGAGTAGGGTTTGATCGTCACGCCGTCCCCGACGACCACGTCCGTGAGCACGCACCCGACGTCCACGTGCACACCCGCGCCGATCTTCGTCGCGCCGCGCAACACCGCGCCTTGATCGATGACCGAGTCCGCGCCGATCTCGACACCGTCCTCGATGCGCACATTCGCGCGAATCGTGACTCCATTGCGTCTGTGAGCATCTGCAATGCGATTGAGTAATGAGCCTTCGGCCTCTGCGAGCTGCACGCGGTCGTTGATGCCCGCGAGTACCGAGGCGCGCGAGTCCACTGCGTGAAAGTGCTGGGTGCGCATTGCCGCATAAGCGACAATGTCTGTCAGATAGAGCTCGCCTTGAGCGTTGTTGGGCTGGAGCTTACCGAGCGCCTCTTTCATGAACGCGACTGACGTGCAGAAGATGCCAGGGTTGATCTCGGTGATGGCACGCTCGGCGTCGGTGCGGAGATCCTTGTGCTCGCGGATCTCGATGACGTTTGCGGCGTCATGGATGATGCGCCCGTAGCCCGTCGGGTCCGAAACGACGCACGTCGCGAGCGCGTTCCCCTGGACGGCGAGCACCTTGGCGACGTCGGCGGACTCGAGCAGCGGCACGTCTCCGTAGAACACGAGCACGCGACCGTCGTGTTCTATGGTGTCGACTCCGTAGCGAGCGGCGTGCCCCGTTCCCTTTTGGGTCTCTTGTACGACCGCGCGCACGTGATGGTCCGCGAACGCGACCTCGAGGTAGCGCGTGACCAAGTCGCGCCCGTGTCCGACAACGACGATGACTTCCGTGCATCCTGCATCGATCGCTGCGCGCACCGGGAAGTAGACCAAAGGCCGACCCGCGAGCGGGTGCATCACCTTCGGCAGCGTGCTCTTCATACGGGTGCCCTGCCCCGCTGCGAGAATGACGGCAGACGTCTTGGACATGCGCTGACTAGTACACCAGAGGAGACGTCACCCAAACCATGCGCGTGTTCATGCCGCTAAATAGGCTCGCTAAGGGTCGGGCCTGCGGACTGTAAGCATGCTTACAATCCGGCTGGTTCCGGCGAGGCAAGGTCGGGAGGGGCCCACCGTGGCCTGGGCCTGGTGGCTCGTCTTTCGATGGCGCGGCGCGTCATTCGCGGGTCGTGTTCGTGTCCAATGGGAGGCAGTAAGATGGACCCATGCGCCGTCTTTCTCTGTTTCACAGCAGCCTGGCGACAGGATCGCTCGTGCTCGCCGCTTGTTCGAATGACTTCGACACGACGCACGTCCCGCCGGTGCGTGGCAGCATCGGAGAAGAGGTCTATGGCATCTTCTGCGACCGCGTCTCGGGTCAGTCGCTGCGCGAAGACCTCAATGGCGCGAGCTTTCACGCGGTCTGTCACAAGGTAGGCGGCAGCTACGCAGACTCCGTGGACGAGGCGCGATTGCCGCCTTTGACGGCAGACGCAGTCGACGTGAACGGAAAGCCCGTCTCCGTGGAGAAACAGAAGTCCGACCGCGAGCACGCGTTGGCGCGCGTCAAGGCGCTCATTCGCCGTCGACAAGATCTCATTGGCGCGATTGACGCCACGTTCCCCGACAGAGCGGTGCCGATCAAGGATCTCACTAATCCCGATCCGACCAAGAGTTGCAACGCCCCGGCCGCGAGCGGCGAGGGCAAGCTGGGCAAGCAGATGGCGGACATGATGAGCCGCTTCATGGCGCTCTACAATGACGGCACTATCCCTCAATCGACCGAGTCGCTCGGTGAATTGATGAATGCGATTCAAGCTTCGCCCGATGCTCAGGCGGCGCTAGCGCGCTTCGGGTCGCGCCAGGGCTATCGCCCGGTGGATGTCGCGTTCGGCGCAGTGCGCCCGATGATGGCGTATCCGCGCCTACGCGACATGGCCAACGCAACGTTGCGCATCGTCTCGGCGGACTCGAATCCCTACACTTTTAGCCCCAAACTGGACTCCAATGGGCGCCGCATCCCCGAGCCGGGTGCCGCTTATCCGCAGTTCACGCAAGTGCTCGCGGTGCTCCAACAGGAGATGCGGTCCAAGACAGCGAGCCTGGCGCCACCTCCATTGATCGTCAATTACGATCCAACCGCCGTGCGCGACGTACTCTCGCGACCTCGCGACAATCTCGAAGCTTTGCAGCAAGTCCTCTATGCACAAGACCCGGCCTTCGGCGGCGGGACTTCTCGCTATATCGCATTACGCGACAATCGCGGTTATGTGCGAGTGGCCAAGCGGGGAGGCGTGCTCCCCTCCCCGTTCGTCGACAAAGACCAAGACGGTTTGGCGGACGTGGACGACCTCGGTCAGTTCGTCTCTTCCACGGGCACCGCCCCGCCGACGCCGTTCTTCGCTCCGCATTCGGTGGACACTCCGACACGCGACATGTTCGGGCGCGCGCTCATCTCGGCGAATGGAGCGCCGATGTACGACACGCTAGACACGAGCCACTCGTTCGCTGCCGCGCTGCTTGTCGACCTCTACCCGCTCGCGAACCCCGACCCGAGCGCAAAGCACGAGACGCTCATGGACGCGCTCGCGGGCGCGTATGTGCTGCTCGGCGGTCGGGACGGTTCGGCGCTCACGCAGCAGGCGTACGCCGGAGACGCTTCCACGAACAATCAGCTCGTGACGATCGCGTACGACGCCTATCACCCCGAGACCTCTCCGCTGCTCGACCTCGTTTACGCCACGGGCCAAATCATGGGCGATCCATCGGCGGACGACACACTCGCGTATACGAGCAAGCTGATGACCGACCATCCGAGCGAGCTCGCGCGCGTCATCGGGGCGGCGCTCGCGTTCAAGACGACGGCGGACAAATACCCCGAGGCCAAGCTGCCCGCGAAGTCCACGTTCTGGGACGAGATGATCGACGTGCTCACCCAAACAGAGAAGGAGCCCGGGCTCCTCGAGGACGTCTTGCGCTCTTTGTCGAGCGACGCCTCATTGCCGCTCAATACGGTGTTCTCCAACTACATGCTTTATCGAGATCACATCTCGTATGACCGCAATGACCTGAACGGCAAGGCGTGGAACTTCGACACGAACAGCAAGTCCGAAATGACCACCAAGGTGGACCGCAGCAAGGCGGACGTAGGCTTCAATCAGAGCGCAATGCAGCGATTCTTGGCCGCGATCCACGACACGCACCACGTTACGGCTTGCAACAAGGCCGGCGCGGTAGTGCATGCAAAGCTCGGCTTTCTCACTCCCGATATGCCGCTCTTCGGCGGGACCTACAAGGAGTGCGAGGTCTTCAAGCTAGAAGATCTCGCGAAGTTCTATCTGCAGTCCATCATCGGCAAGGCGACTCTCTATCTGCGCAATGACACGCTGAGGAACGGAATCCTCGGCATTGGCTCGGCGACGGTCGGATTGATGCAGGAGTCGAGCGGCATCACCGGCTTCTGGGACGGCGCGGGTAGCAAGACGCTCAGGCCGACTCCGCAGTTCCTCAATCGCCAAGTATTCTTCGATCTGCAGAATGACAGTCCCAACTCGGGGACCAACTACAGGACCAACCGGTTCTTGAAGGACCTGATGGGCCTCCACTCGGTGGGCTCGGTGGTGTGCCCCGAGCGCATCATCGCGGACCCTCTGCCCAACGCCCCGGATGCCTCGTCGGACGGCAAGGTCCACGGGCTGCGTAGCTGCGCCGCGGGAGACTCCATGTACGAGCGGGATCTCGACGCGACAGTGGCTTGGGAGAACTTCGGCTTCTACCAAGCGATGACACCGCTGATTACCGCTTATGCGAACCACAACCGCGAAGACCTACTGCTCGACATGATGGAGGTCTGGTACCGCCATTGGGGCGATGACAAGGTGCCGCCGAGCGTGTGCGACACGACTGGCAACGCGCAGTCCAATCCTCGCTATTGCTCTCATGATGGCGTGCTCGGCTATGAGCCGCTCCTCGCGGACGCACTCGGCAACGGCGACATCATGCCCGCGCTCAACGTGGTCGCGAAGATCTTGTCGACGGACACCGTGCCGCATTGCACGGCGGTCGACGCAACGTCGCACGCGTGTACTGCGTCCGTTCCGTACGACGGCAACACGGTGATGGCGCGGACCGCTCACGGTCTGCTCGATCCCGACCAGGCCAAGGCGGCGGGACTCAAGAACAGGGCGGGCGTCGCGACCTCTCTGCGCAACGACGGCACCACCAACCCTCAGACGACTTCCATCTATTTGTTGGCGGAAGCGCTGAATAGGGACGACGCCGCGTTTGCCGCGTTTCAACCGGATGGCTCGGTTCGACAGGCGCAGTGGCGATCGGCGCGCTCGCAGTTGATGGATCAGTTCTTGGGAGTCAAGGGGTCTGGCGCTCAATCGACCTTCTCGGAGCCCGCGCTGCCGAAGATCGTGCCGGTGCTCATCAACATGCTCCGCGCGCAGGTATTCGCGCACTGCCCAAGCACGTTCACGCCGCCGTACAAGGCGTGTGCGTGGGCCAACAGCGAGCTCGTCAACAACATGTCGGATTCCGTGAAGGGCCCGCTGTTCGCAGGGCTCGTCGATATCGTCGACGCGATTCGACGCGACGGCGCGGCGCGCGGAGAGCTCGAGGCGCTATTACAATATCTGCTCACGGCGGCGAGCCAGAACGACGCGCTCGCGGCGATGCTCGCGTCCGCCAATGACGTCTTGCAGGTGCTCCGTGACGACAGCAACCTCGTGCCGCTCTTCCACGCGATTTCGCCCGCACTCGCACCCAGCGTGAAGAACGCCGAGAGGCAGTACACGAAGAAGAGCCTCGCGGACGCCCAATTGGCGCTACTCGCGCGCATCAGCGGCAAATATTACGACAAGAACGGCACCGAGATCTGCGCGCAGGAGGTCGACCCCAGCTCGATATTGTCGGCAGTGCTGGGGGACCTCGTGACGCCGGTCAAGGACGCACAAGGGCGGCCCTCGCAGGCGCCGCTAGAGGTCATTCTTGACGTCATTGCGGACGTCAATCGCGCAGACCCCGCAATGACCGACAAGCTCAAGGCCGCTGACTATCGGAGTATCGCAGCGCAGGTGTCGAGCTTCATGCTCGACAAGCAGAGCGGGCTCGAGCAGTTCTACGAAGTCGTGCGACAAGGAACCATCCGCGAATGACGTTCAATGCAATGCGCGACGCGGCGCTCTGTTGCGCCGCGGGCGCCCTCGCGTTGCTGCCGTCGCGCGCAAACGCGGGAGGCCTCTACTTCTCGGACCGCGGCGTACGTCCGCTCGCGCGCGCCGGCGCGTTCGTCGCAGGGGCCGACGACCTCGGCGCCATTTGGTACAACCCCGCGGGTCTCGCAGACGCCGGAACGAGCTTCATGCTCGACGCCTCGTGGCTCAACTTCAGCGCAGACTTCTCGCGCAGATCGCGCGTCGTGGACTCGGGCGGAACCGTGCGCACGTACGACTTCCCGAAGGTCACCGGAACCACGCCTTTCTTGCCGATTCCGACGATCGGCTTCTCGTACAACTTCGGTGATTTGCGGAAGGGCGAGCGGAACAAGCCGTGGACGTTCGCGATGGGCGTCTATGCCCCATACACAGCGATCACCAGCTTTCCGACGACTGCCGACAATCAGCCGGCACCGTCGCGCTATTCGCTAGTGTCTTTGGACGGCTCGTTGTTGATCATCGTGGGCGCCTATCTCGCCTACAAGCCAAACCCGCAGTTGGCGTTTGGCGTCGGAGTGTCCGCGCTCGTGGGTACCTTTCAGTCGCAGGTCGTCTTCAATACGAACCCGTCAGACCGTACGTTGAGCGCGCCTGAAGACCCCGCGTATGACTCGCTCAGTCAATTGAAGGTGGGTCCAATTTTCTCTCCTAGCGCCAACGCCGGCGTGACGTGGACACCGGAGCCGCACGTGCGATTGGGGCTCTCGGGGCAATTGCCATATTGGGTCAATGCGCCCGCCACGGTGAGCGTGAAGCTGCCGTCCGCGGCGCCGTTCGACAACGCGAGCCAGCAGGGCAACGACGCGCGCGTGAAGTTTCGATTGCCGCCGATCGTTCGCTTGGGCATCGAGGCGCGGCCCATTCCCGCGCTGCGCGTGGAGCTCTCGTACGCACACGAGTTTTGGAGCATGCACGACACGATCGACGTGGTTCCGCAGAACATTGCGCTCGTCAACGTCACGGGCTTTCCGAGCCCGTTCCCCATAGGCAAGATCACGCTCGCCCGCAATTTTCAGGACTCGAACTCGGTACACCTCGGCGGCGAGGGTCACGCCGACTTCTTGAGGGGCGCCTACGGCCTCGACATTCGCGCGGGCGTCGCGTTCGAGCAGAGCGCCATCCCGACGGCGTTCCTGTCCCCATTGACCGTGGACATGAACAAGGTGACGGTCGCGATTGGCGGGGCGATCCACATTGGTCCGCACTGGCGCTTCGACCTCTCTTACGCCCACCTGTTCGCATTCGACACTGAGGTCTCGCCGGCCGAGGCCGCGATCGGACGAGTCAATCCGGTACACGGTAATCCGGTTCCCGTCGAAGCGGTCAATGGTGGTCTCTACTCCGCGAGAGCAGACGTATTGGGCGTAGGCCTCAATTATCGGTTTTGACCGAACTTCCGACATAGTCGTTCGTGGCGAGGCTCGAACAGTCTGTTCACGATCGCCCGAACCAACCCTGCGCTCGCGGCGACGCGTGGCACGACTCTCAGTCGATCCGTGAGCGTGCACGTGTCGGGCGACAGCCCCAGTAGGGATCTTTCGTGCCACCAGCTTCGTTGCAGCAGGGACCACGATCGCTCAGGGAAGCTGCGGCCGTTCTCCTGCTCGCCACCGTGAGGTGGTGACTGTCGAAGGGAAACACGCCTAGTGCGCATAGCGTGCTGACGAACGCCTCTTGTTCGAGCGGCGCGTCCGCGATCGTCTTCTGCGCACGCTCACGCGGAACGCTCATGCGGACCCAAAGCGAGAGCTCGAAGTTCACGCCGTCCATCGACACTGCATGCGCCCACACGCGCTCGACGCTGGCGCTCAGCTTCGAAGTGAAGGTGAGATCGATCTCGCGACGCACCGTCAGCGACCAGTCTTTGCCAGAATCGACAGGCATCTTGCCCACCGCGCCGACGTCTGGCGCATCCGGGCCGGCGTCTCGCCCGACGAAGCCATGAACTCTTCATTGCCGGGCGCGTCGGAGGCCGCGTCGGTTTGCGGGACGAAGACGGAACCCACCATGCTCGTACCGCATGCGACAGTCGTCACCGCCACGCCCACCGAGACGGTCGCGACCTTCAAGAGAAAGCACTTCTGCCGCATCAGTCTTTGCCGGAGTCGAACGGCACTTTGCCGACGGCGCCGACGTCTGGAGCATCGGGGCTCGCGTCCGACGAGTCACTCCTCGCGGCAGCGGCATCTGGAGGAACGGCGACGTCTCCGATGAAGCCTGTCGACGAGCACGCCATGGGCTCCACGACTCCGAGCGACACGGCGGCGACGCTCAGCAACATCCTCTTCGCGCGCTTGGTTGCCATTGCCGCGAGAGTAGACGCGAACAGTGCTAAAATCGGGGCATGACTCGACGTTGGATCCGCACGGTGACCTTGCCTCTGTTCGCGTTCGTAGGTGGTTTGTTTGCGCAGCTGTTGACGGGTCAATCGGCGGACGCCTCTCCACAGACCGAGAGTCCGTACTTCGTGATGGGCCAGCTCGGGCGCATCGTCGCGGAGATCGAGAATGAGTACGTCGATCCGGTCGATCGCCGCAGACTGCTCGAGGGCGCCGCGAAGGGAATGGTCGCCGAGCTCGATCCTCACTCGAGCTACTTTGCGGGCCAGGACTACACCGAATTCACTCAGCAGACCGAGGGCCAGTTCGCGGGTGTAGGCGTCGAGGTGGACGCGCGCGCGGGAGTCATCACCGTCATCGCGCCCATCGAAGGCGCCCCGGCGGACCGCGCAGGCATCAAGTCCGGCGACAAGATCATCGGCATAGACGGCGCAAGCGTGCACGACACGGCTTTCGACAAGCTCGTACGCAAGATGCGCGGCGCACCCAACACGCACGTGAAGGTCACGATCCAGCGCGACGGCGTCAAAGAGCCGATCACGTTCGATCTCGTGCGCGAGGTCGTCCACGTTCGCAGCGCGCGCGGCAAGATGCTGAAGGGTGGCATTGCCTATCTGCGCATCAATCAGTTTCAATCGCAGACCCACGAAGAGCTGTTGAAGGTCATTGCCAAGTTGCGAGAGGGCAATCAACCGATCAATGGCGTATTACTGGATTTACGAGCAAACGGCGGCGGGCTCGTCGATCAAGCCGTGGGGGTCGCGGACGAGTTTTTGTCGAGCGGAACGATTTACACCGCGCGGCACCGAGGTCAGGTGGTGGAGGAGGTCTCCGCGCACGCTGGCGGCGCGCTCAACGAAGTGCCCATTGTGATCTTGGTGAACGAGTGGACCGCGAGCGCCTCGGAGCTCGTCGGCGGCGCGCTGCAAGACAATCGGCGCGCGCTCATCGTCGGCGTGCGATCCTTTGGAAAAGGCAGCGTTCAGAGCATCATCGACCTCCCCGGCGGCGACGGCATGAAGCTGACGACCGCGCGCTACTACACGCCGAGCGGTCACGCGATCCAAGCGGACGGGCTGCACCCGGATATCACCGTAGCGCCCTCGGTTGCGGCAGACGGAGGCATCCCCATCGTGCGCGAAGGCGACACGGAGGGCGCCCTCCCCGGAGAGGGCTCGCACGAGCAGGATGCTGGCGTGGTCGTTCACTACACGACGGACGGGGGGGCGCTCAACGATGACGACCTCATCGACGTCAAGAAGGTCCCCACCGACCCTAGCCAGGGCGCGGACCCCGTCCTCAAAGTCGGGTATGAGACTCTGCGTGATCGATTAGTGGGTAAAGGACCGATTGTGAAGTAATTCGATTGCCGACGTAGAGGCCTCCGCCGCCGCTACCGCAGCATCCGCGGGCGAGCCAGAAGTGCTGCTGGCCCTGATCGAATTCGTATGCAATGTAACCGCCGCTCATCACGTCTCCGATGAGAGAGTCAGGGGTCGGTTCCCGCTCCTTCATTGGAGTCCATCCGAGCGGTGCGAGCGAGTCCGATAACGCATAGTCACGGTCCGGTACCAGCCATTTCAGCCGACTTCGTCCCTGACCATCGGCGAACCATGCTTGCGCTTCGGCGTCCTGACTGACGTGCACATGCGTGCCGTCGTCCCATGCCCTTTCGCCGCGAGACAGCATGAGCATTGTCGAGATGCGCGTGTAATCGCTGGAGAGCGCGAAGACCGGCGTCGGAATGCCCGGCATCGCCTGAGACCACACTCCCAAGATCGCAGTACCGTGAAAATAGATCTGCACGCCCAGCCAGTCGCGCAGCGCACCGAGGCCCGTCTCCACGTTCGCGAACAAGGTGCCGGACTCGGAGGATGCAACGCGAAGGTAGAGTTCATTGCCGCAAGAGTCGGCTTCGACCAAGCGACTCGCGCCATCGAAGAACAGCTTGTGCCCGACGCGCGGCGAGGCCTCTGGACACCCACCGATGGGAGAGCGCCAGAGCACATTGAGCGCCGAATCGAACGCCACGAGCTCGTTCTCGCAATTGGCGAACAGTCGCGTTCCGGCGCGCAGGATGGTGTCGCACGAGAGGCTCGCGCGGCGAACGATTGCGCTCGAAGCCACATCCACCTCGGCGAGAAGTGGCCGCGACACACCCTTCGGATAAGCGATCGCGAACACGGTGCCCTCTGGGTGCGCGGCCGTCGGTAGCGAGCCTGGCTCCGCTTCGCCGACCTGCGCGCCCGCTGGCGCCACGAGGTGCGAGTGCACTTTGATCTCCACCGCCATCGCGTTCGAGGCAACCATCGTGAGACACACAATGAGAGTCGACGTTCGTCGCATGGCGTTCACCGAAACCTGTAGACGCCGTGGAGGTTTTCTCCCGCGGGTCCGTTGGAGGTCACCTCGAAACTAGGAGTCTTGGTGCTGTTGCGCACGTTGAGCTCTGCCCATTCGTGGCTCGACTCGTTGTAGAACCACGTGTCTCGTCGAACGCCACCGAACGCCTCGCCGGTATCCATCGCGCCCCAAGAGGCGTCGACCTGAATCTCGTGAACCGGCCCACCTTTCAAGAAATCGGTCGCGGAAGCACCGTACTTTGCGCCCAGTTCGTTGCAGCGCTTCGCGTCGCACGCCTCATTCGAATAGACGACTGCGCGGTGACCGACTTCGCCTGGCTGCGGTGAATCGAGGCAGAAGACGTCTCCGGTCTTGGCGTTCGACGCAGTGACGCGCGACAAATGGGGGTTGCTGTCCGCAGTCCCGAAGTAGTCAGTGCCTGGTACCGGAAGTGTGAACTTTCCAACGACGATGCTGACGTCCGACCAGCTCTTGCCATTGGCCTTCATCGCCGCGCCAATGACGTAGTCGGTGCAATCGATGCCGATGCCGTACTTCCACTGCATGTCTTTGATTCGTGTCTGTACGTCTCCTGGCCCGCTCGGGAGCTTGCCCGCCGTGATGAGCGCCTGCGTGACAGTGACGAGCTCTCGCGCGGTGGGTGCGCCCATCAGCGCGTGCTGAGGAGACACGCCCGTCGGCGCGCAGATGGCGCGGAGCTCCTTCACCTGCGGGTTCTTCCCGTCAATCTC
>ENA-OFCD01000830-OFCD01000830.1-metagenomes-genome-assembly--contig:-NODE-830-length-18066-cov-4.801732_pt1 | contig 18066 bp, 17 predicted proteins | sample MGYA00153392_OFCD01 | MGnify analysis MGYA00153392
CGTCGTCTGACCAAAATGCGATCGATTCCGGCAGCACCAATAACCTGCTGCAGCTCGCGCGCAAGCTTCATGAGGAGCATGTGCGAGAGGGCATCGAGAAGCGCGACGCGCTCATCGCCGAGGGGCACGCCACGGCTGCGCGCGTCGTGAGCGAGGCCGAGGCCTCCCAGCGCTCGCAAATATCCCAACTCGACAGTGAGAAGGCCGCCCTCGAGAGCCAGAAGACGACGATCGAGCACCAGATCGACGACCTGCGCACGTTCGAACGCGAATACCGCCAGAAGCTCAAGGGATACATTGAGGGTCAGCTCAAGGAGCTTGACGCTACGGAGCCCGCTCCTGCTTCCCGCGAGACTCCAGCGCCGGTCTCCGCCGCTCCTGCCGCTCCGGACGCTGCATCCCCGTTTGAGAGCGTGCCAGCAACCAGCGGGTCATACGACCTCGGGGGTTCGGACGGCGTCCCGACGCCGCCGTCGGCCACCTTCAAGGGTTTTGGCGGTAACTGAGCCGCAGGCGAATGCCCCCGCGTCGAAGGGCAGCGGCTCGACGGTTAGCGTCAGGGCGCTGATCGCGCTGGCTCTCGTTGCGGTCGTTGTTTATCTTCTCGATCAGGCCACTAAATTTTTCATCGTTAGTAATCTGTCGGAGGGCGAGCAGGTCAAGGCAATCGGACAACTTCTCCAGTTTCATTTCGTCAAGAATTCTGGTGCGGCCTTTTCCATTGCGAGCGGGTCAACCTGGATCTTCTCTATCGCGGCCAGCGCGGTCACCATCTTCATCATCGGTTTCGCTCGCCGCATCCGTTCGGTGGCCTGGGCAGTGCTGTTCGGGATGTTGCTCGGCGGCACCACCGGAAACCTCACAGATCGTCTGTTCCGGGAGCCTGGCTTCGGGGTCGGACACGTCATCGACTTCATCCAGGTGCAAGGTTTCCCCGCCATCTTCAATATCGCCGACTCATTCATCGTCGCGAGCATGGGGCTGTTTATCCTGCTATCGGTCCGCGGAATCGGGCTCGACGGCCGCCGAACGTCCGAGCGCCACGCCGCGGCAAGGGGCGATGTTCCCACCGAGACGGAACGCCCGATCAGCAGCACCGACAATAAGTAGGCACGTAAATGGAATCGCGTAGCCTCCCGGTTCCGGACGGGCTTGCTGGGGAGCGCGTCGACGCGGCCCTTGCGAAGCTCATGGGCTTCTCCCGCAGTTTTGCCGCCGAGGTGGCCGAAGCGGGGGGAGTGGTCGTCGACGGGCTGACACTCGGCAAGTCGGATCGGCTGCGTTCCGAGAGCTGGCTCGAGGTAACCTGGCAGCCTAAGGTCGCCCCGTCGATCGAGCCGGTCATCGTGCCCGATCTTGGCATCGTCTACGACGATGACGACATCGTGGTGGTCGACAAACCGGTGGGAGTGGCTGCTCACCCCTCGGTCGGTTGGACCGGGCCGACCGTGCTCGGGGCTCTTGCGGGTGCGGGATTCCGCGTCTCCACGTCGGGGGCGTCAGAGCGGGCCGGTATCGTGCATCGCCTCGATGCCGGCACGAGCGGGCTGATGGTCGTGGCGAAAAGCGAGCGCGCCTATACGGAACTCAAGCGACAGTTTCACGATCGCGAGGTCGACAAGATCTATCACGCGGTCGTGCAGGGGCATCCGGATCCGCTGTCCGGCACGATCGACGCGCCGATTGGGCGTCATCCGTCGTCGAGCTGGAAGTTCGCGGTGACCTCCGACGGTAAGAATTCGGTGACCCACTACGAGACACTCGAGGCGTTTCCCAGCGCCTCACTGCTCGAGGTGCACCTCGAGACTGGCCGCACGCACCAGATCAGAGTGCATATGGCCGCCCAGCGGCATCCCTGTGTTGGCGACGCGATGTATGGAGCGGACCCCACAATCTCGGCACGGCTCGGTCTCACCCGGCAGTGGCTGCACGCCAAACAGCTCGGGTTTACGCACCCGGGAACGCAGGAGCGGGTGCTCTTCACCAGCGAATATCCCGCCGACCTGCAACACGCACTCGACGTGCTCCGCGGGGACTGACCGAGGCTTAAGCTGGATCCCCGCCACCCGTGAACCAGAGGGACGAATTGCCTGACAGCAACGATTCATTCGTGCATCTGCACGTGCACAGCGAATACTCGATGCTCGATGGCGCTGCCAGGATCGGCCCGCTGATGAAGGCCGCGGCAGAGCAGGAGATGCCGGCGATCGCGATGACCGACCATGGCAACATGTTTGGTGCCTACGACTTCTGGAAGCAGGCCACCGCCAACGGGGTGAAGCCGATCATCGGTACCGAGGCGTACATCACCCCTGGCACTGCGCGACAGGATCGCACGAGGGTGAAGTGGGGCGCAAACCACCAGAACCAGGATGACGTCGGCGGCTCCGGTTCTTATACCCATATGACACTGCTCTCGGAAAACAACGAGGGCATGCACAACCTTTTTCGCCTTTCATCTCTTGCATCGATCGAGGGGTACTACTTCAAGCCCCGCATGGATCGAGAGCTGCTCAGCCGTTACGGCGCGGGGATCATCGCCACGACCGGCTGCGTGGGTGGCGAAGTGCAGACCCGACTACGTCTCGGCCAGTACGAGGAAGCACGAAGGGCCGCCGCCGACTTCCGGGACATCTTCGGTGAGGGCAACTTCTTCGCCGAGGTCATGGATCACGGCATCGATATCGAACGCCGAACGATGGAAGACCTGCTCCGGCTCGCCAAAGACCTCAATCTGCCGCTCCTCGCCACGAACGACCTGCACTACACGCACGCCCACGACTCGACTGCCCACGCGGCGCTTCTCTGCGTGCAGTCCGCTTCCACGCTCGATGATCCCAACCGGTTCAAGTTCGACTCGAACGAGTTCTATCTCAAATCGGCCGCGGAGATGCGGCATCTGTTCCGCGATCATCCCGAGGCCTGCGACAACACCCTGCTGATCGCTGAGCGCTGCGACGTATCCTTCGAACACCGCAATCTCATGCCGCGCTTCCCGGTGCCGGAAGGCGAGACGGAGGCCACCTGGTTCGAGAAGGAGGTGGACGCCGGCATGCTCCGGCGCTTCCACAACGCCCCATCCGAGGCGCACCTCGCGCAGGCGAAGTACGAGGTCGACGTCATCAAGCAGATGGGATTCCCCGGCTACTTCCTCGTCGTCGCGGACTTCATCACCTGGGCGAAGGCACAGGGTATTCGTGTCGGGCCGGGTCGAGGATCGGCCGCCGGTTCGATGGCCTCGTATGCCATGGGCATCACCGAACTCGATCCGCTGGCGCACGGCCTCATCTTCGAGCGTTTTCTGAATCCCGAGCGCGTGTCGATGCCCGATGTCGACGTCGACTTCGACGATCGGCGACGCGGCGAGGTCATCCGCTATGTCACCGAAAAATACGGGGACGACAGGGTCGCCCAGATCGTGACCTATGGCACGATCAAGGCGAAGCAGGCGCTGAAGGACTCGGCCCGCGTGCTGGGGATGCCCTACTCGGTGGGCGAGAAGCTCACCAAAGCGATGCCGCCGACAATCATGGGCAAGGACATCACCCTGAGCGAGGTGCTCGACAAGGCCTCCCCGCGCTGGAAGGAGGCCGCGGACTTCCGTGCGGTGCTCGAGACGGATCGGGATGCCGCGACGGTCTTTGAGACCGCGCAAGGCATCGAGAACCTCAAGCGGCAGTGGGGAGTGCACGCTGCGGGCGTGATTCTCTCGGCAGAGCCGCTCATCGACGTGCTTCCGATCATGAAGCGCGAAGACGACGGCGCGATCATCACGCAGTTCGACCAGCCACCGCTGGAGTCTCTTGGCCTCATCAAGATGGACTTCCTCGGACTGCGAAACCTCACGGTGATCGAGGACGCGCTGCGGATGATCGAGAAGAATACGGGCGGCAAGCTCGTGATCGAAGACCTTGACCTCGACGCCGACCAGAAGACCTACGACCTGTTGGCCAGGGGAGACACTCTCGGCGTGTTCCAGCTGGATGGTGGACCGATGCGTTCGCTCCTCAAGCAGCTCAAGCCCACCAACTTCGAGGACATCTCCGCCGTCATCGCGCTTTATCGCCCGGGCCCGATGGGCATGAACTCGCACACGAACTATGCCCTGCGAAAGAACGGGCTGCAGACGATCGACGCGATCCATCCGGAGCTCGCGGAGCCGTTGCGCGAGAGTCTCGGCATCACCTATGGGCTCATCGTCTACCAGGAGCAGGTGATGTCCGTCGCGCAGAAGGTGGCCGGATTCACGCTCGGCCAAGCCGACGTGCTGCGGCGGGCGATGGGAAAGAAGAAGAAATCAGAGCTCGACAAGCAGTACGCCGACTTCGAGGCCGGGATGACCGGCAACGGCTACAGCGCGCAGGCGGTCAAAGTGCTCTGGGACACCCTCATGCCCTTCGCCGACTATGCCTTCAATAAGGCTCACAGCGCTGGCTACGGCGTTCTGAGCTACTGGACCGCCTACCTCAAGGCGAACCATCCCGCCGAGTACATGGCGGCGCTCCTGACGAGCGTCGGAGACTCCAAAGACAAGCTCGGGATGTACCTGAGCGAGTGTCGCCGGATGGGCATCCGGGTACTGGCTCCGGACGTGAACGAGTCGAGCGGGGACTTCACCGCCGTTCCGAGCGAGGTCGGTATCGGCGACATCCGCTTCGGTCTCGGTGCGATTCGCAACGTCGGATCGAACGTTGTCGAGGCGATCGCTAAGTCTCGGGACGAGAAGGGCCGCTTCGAGTCGTTCCACGACTTTCTGCGCAAGGTGCCGATCCAGGTAGCGAATAAACGTACCGTCGAGTCGCTCATCAAGTCGGGCGCGTTCGATTCGACCAGGGCAACCCGCCGGGCACTGCTGGAGATTCACGAGGATGCGATCGACTCGGCGGTGAGCGACAAGCGCGCCGAAGCGAACGGCCAGGTCGGTTTCGACTTCGACAGCCTCTGGGACGAGCCGCAGGCCGTGAACCAGGTTCCCGACCGCCCGGAGTGGTCGAAGCGCGACAAGCTCGCTTTCGAGCGCGAGATGCTCGGGCTCTATGTGTCCGATCATCCGCTTGCCGGTCTCGAACTGCAGCTTGCCAAGCACGCCGGTAACAGCATCACCGAGGTGCTTGGCGGCGAGGTCGCCGGCGACGGAGAGCATGTGACGATCGCCGGCCTCATCACGTCAGTGCAGCACCGAACGGCGCGCAATTCCGGCAACCAATACGGACTCATCACCGTGGAGGACTTCGCGGGGGAGATCACCGTGATGTTCCTCGGCAAGGCGTACCAGGAGTTCTCGCCCGCCCTCACGAACGACGCGATCGTGGTGGTGCGCGGCCGCGTGAGCATGCGGGACGACGGCATGAACCTGCATGCCTCGAGCATGTTCACCCCCGATCTCGGCCAGAGCCTCGGCTCAGGGCCGCTCACCATCTCGATGCCGGAGTTCCGGGCGACGACGGATGTGGTGACGCAGCTCAATGACGTGCTGATCCGGCATTCGGGAGACACCGAAGTGCGGCTCAAGCTCGTCAAGGGGGAGACCGCCCGCGTGTTTGAGATCCCGTTCCCGGTCTCGGTCAACGCCGATCTGTACGGCGAACTCAAGTCGCTCCTCGGTCCGAACTGCGTGGTCTGAGCGTCCGTTCCGCGGCGTCAGCCCTGAAGCTGTGAACCGAGAACGACTCAACATGCAGGGCGGGTGCGTCGTCGTAGTCGGCGATTCCTCTGCGGGTTGGGTTCATTCCGGTACCAACAGGCGCGCGGAAGGCGTGTCAGCTACCCGTGGAGAAAGTCCCGCCGCTGCCCGATCCCCGTGCGCCTCGGGTCCTTCTGCAGTTCCTTGTTGTGGCTCTCTGTGAGCGCTGCCGATCCGCGTTCGAAATGCAGGACGCAAAGTTACTGGAGTGACGGATGGGGCACACCAACCACATCCGTCACGTCCCGTCCTGCATTTCGAACCGGCCGAGACAGGGCGCGGATGCCGCAGCGGAATCGAGCGGGCCGAGCGGGCCGGAGTCGAGCGGATGCCGGACCGGAATCGAGCGAGCCGAGCGGGGGTTGCGGCTCGGTGTCGCGGGGGGATCGAAGCCGGCAGAGGGTGTCGTGGCATCCGTCTGCATGATCGTGGGCATGGTGAAGGGGAAATTGGCGCGACCGAAACAGACGGTCTTGGTCGCGCTCAGTGTCGATGGCGCGAAGCGGTCGGCGGGGTGCATCTCTTTGCCCGATCGCTCAGGTTGACGGTGTGGGGAAAGGTGTTGAATCCCGCGGAGTTGCAGTCGAAATCGTCGTGGTTGGCCGAGGCCGATCGCGGGCGCGTCATCGTGGACAGGGAATCTTTCAGTGGATCGGGAGGGAATCTTCCTGGTCACTTCGGGAACGTGGAACGGCGCGTCAGAACCGAAAGTCCCGGCGCCACCACACCCGTGTGCCGCTCCGATCCGTATGCGCTGCGGATCCGTGTACGAAATGCAGGAAGCAGTGTGACTGGAGTGACGCATGGGCCACACCAACCACATCTGTCACGTCACGTCCTGCATTTCGAACCGGCAGGACGCGGATGCCGGACCTGAGCCGGACGCGGATGCCGGACCTGAGCCCGGGCTGAGCCCGAGCCTGAGCCGGACCGGTGCCGGCCGGCCGACCGGCCGGAGCAGGCTGGCCTAGCCGAGCGAGTCAATCGGGCCAGCCAGACCGAGTCGATTAGACGACGTCGCCTGGCTTCAGGTAGGTGCGCTCGTGGTACAGCAGGGCGTCATCCGGCTCGCCGAGTGCTCCCTCTTCGATCTGCACCACGATCACGGCATTGTGTGCCACCGGGAAGCGTTCGACGATGCGCCCCACCATCCAGGAGGTGACTCCCTCGAGGATCGGCAGGCCGTGCGGGCCGGGCGCCCAGTGGTCGCCCGTAAAGCGCAGGTCGTGATCGCCGGACATCCGTTCGGCGAGGTGACGGGTTCGCGCGCCCATGGTCTGGATTGCCACCCAATCCGTTCCAGCGATGGCGGGCCAGGCGCTGGCGACCTTCGCCATGTTGAAAGTCGCGAGAGGAGGGACCGCAGCAAGCGAGGCGAGGGATGTCGCGGTGAACCCGACCGGCTTTCCCTCCGGGGTCAGCGCGGTGATCACCACCACTCCGGCGGCGTGCCGACGGAAGGCGTGCTTGAATGCCGCATTGCCGTCCGGTTCTCCCGAAGCGATCCCGGGCGCTGTCTCATCCATACCGGTGTATCAATTTCCTGTCAGCAGTGATTATTCCTCTGGCGAGGCCGGCGGGCTCTCGCTCAGCACACAGAGTGTTTCCCCTAGGCTTACGTGGCCATGATCAAGACGATTGACCTTCGAGACCTCAAGCCTAGCCGCGCCGAACTCCTCGCCCTGGTTCCGCGATCGCTGACGGATGTCTCGGCTGCGACTGAGATCGCCCGGGAGCTCATCAGCGACGTGCGAGAGCGCGGTGAAGCTGCGCTGCTCGACCAGGCCGAACGCCTCGACGGGGTGCGCCCGCCGCGCGTGCGGCTAGATGTCGCGGATGTCGCGGCCGCCGTCCGCGCTCTCAGTGTGCCGATCCGTGATGCGCTTGAGGAAGCGATCGCACGAGTGCGCGCAACCTCCGAAGCCCAGCTGCCCACGTCACGCATCACCACTTTCGGGCCGGGCGCAGAGGTCATCCAGCGCTGGAGCCCGGTCGCTCGTGCTGGCCTCTATGTGCCCGGTGGCAAGGCCGCTTATCTGTCGAGCGTGGTGATGAACGTCGTGCCAGCGCAGGTCGCCGGTGTTTCGTCGGTGGCGCTGGCCTCCCCGGCGCAACGGCAGTTCGACGGAAGCATCCACCCCGCCATCTTGGGAGCCGCCGGACTTCTCGGCATCGATGAGGTCTATGCGATGGGCGGTGCCGGTGCAATCGGTGCCTTCGCCTGGGGCGTGCCGGGGCTGAGCCTCGATCCAGTGCAGGTGATCACCGGACCCGGCAACGTTTACGTCGCGGCCGCTAAGCGAATCGTGCGCGGGCAGGTCGGAATCGATGCCGAAGCCGGTCCCACCGAGATCCTCGTGATCGCGGATGCCACGGCCGATCCCTTTCTCATCGCGACGGATCTCATCAGCCAAGCCGAACACGACGAACTCGCCGCCGCAGTGCTCGTCACCGACTCCGCGGACCTGGCCGACAGCGTGCAGGCTGAGCTCGCCCGGCTTGTAGTCCTCACCCCGCACAGCGCCCGCGTCGACATCTCGCTCCGAGGCATCCAGTCAGCCGTCGTGCTGGTCGACGACATGGCGGCGGCGGCTGCCTTCAGCAACGTCTACGGTCCAGAGCACCTCGAGATCCAGACCGCCGACCCGGGGGACGTGCTCGATCTTATCGAGAGTGCCGGAGCGATCTTCCTCGGCCCGCACTCTCCCGTGAGCCTCGGTGACTACCTGGCGGGCTCGAACCATGTGCTGCCGACCGGTGGGCAGGCACGGTTCACTCCGGGCCTGGGGGCGCACACCTTCCTCCGGCCACAGCAGGTCATTCGCTACGATCGCGATGCCCTCAAGGCGGTGGAAGACAAGGTCGTTGCGCTCGCCACCGCCGAAGACCTTCCCGCTCACGCGGCGGCGATAACCGCACGGTTCTCGGCGAACTAGGCTGCCGCTCGGATAAGGCTGCGCACGGTATCCTGACACCACCATGTTCTGCCCCTTCTGCAGGTATCCCGATTCACGCGTCATCGACTCGCGCACCAGCGACGACGGCATGTCCATCCGTCGCCGTCGCCAGTGTCCGGACTGCGGGCGGCGCTTCTCCACGACCGAGACAGCGAGTCTCAACGTCGTCAAGCGCAGCGGCGTAGTGCAGCCCTTCAGCCGCGAGAAGATCGTCTCCGGAGTGCGAAAGGCCTGCCAGGGACGACCGGTCACCGATACCGACCTCGCAATGCTCGCCCAGCGGGTGGAGGAGACGATCCGGGCGACGGGTGCCTCTCAGGTGGATGCAAACGACATCGGTCTTGCGATCTTGCCCCCGCTGCGCGAACTCGACGAGGTCGCCTACCTGCGCTTCGCCAGCGTGTACCAGGGCTTCGACTCACTCGAGGATTTCGAGGCCGCCATCACCCTGCTACGCGTTGAGCACGACGCGTCGGCAGAAGTCACCGAGAACTGAGAGCGCTGACGGGCCTGAGTGTGCTGGCGGGCCAGTAACCTGAAGGTGGCATGTATCGACTACTTTTCAGGCTGTTCCTCACCCGGCTCGAACCGGAGACCGCCCACCACCTCGCGTTCGACGTAATCCGCTGGCTCCCTCGCATCGGGGTCGGCGCCATCCTGCGCCGACTCAGCCGACCGGATCCGTCCCTCGCGGTCGACACCCTCGGCCTGCGGTTCGCCTCGCCATTTGGCGTCGCGGCCGGTTTCGACAAGGATGGCCGTGCCATCCGGGGACTCGGCCAGCTCGGATTCGGTCACGTCGAAGTCGGCACCATCACGGCAATCGCCCAGCCGGGTAATCCGAGCCCTCGGCTCTTCCGCCTCGTTGCGGACAGCGCAGTGATCAACCGCATGGGATTCAACAATCGGGGAGCGGCGGATGCTGCACCTCGGTTCGCTCGTGAGCTCGCCCGCGGCATCCGCCCCATCATCGGTGCGAACATCGGCAAGAGCCGCGCAGTCGAGGTGGATGACGCGATTGCCGACTATCTCGTGAGCGCACGCTTGCTCGCTCCGGTGAGCGACTATCTCGCCGTCAACGTGAGTTCCCCCAACACTCCCGGCCTTCGGGGACTGCAGGAGCTCGACAAGCTCACCCCGCTGCTCACCGCGGTGAACGACGCGGCGGCAGACACTCCCGTACTGGTGAAGATCGCCCCCGACCTCACCGACGACCAGGTGCGGCGCATCGCTGAACTCGCAGTGGAACTCGGGCTGGCGGGCATCATCGCCACCAACACGACCCTGTCACGAGAGGGCCTTGTGACGGATGCCGCGATCGTCGAGGCTGCCGGAGCCGGGGGCCTCTCCGGCGCTCCGCTCGCCGCGCGGTCGCTGGCCATCCTGCGCATCATCCGCGCCGCAGTTCCGGTGGACTTTTGCGTGATTTCCGTCGGGGGAGTCGACACTGCCGCCGACGTCGCCGAGCGACTGGCCGCCGGAGCAACCCTGGTGCAGGGCTACACGGCGTTCCTGTACCGCGGACCGCTGTGGGCACGCGCTGTCAACCGTGGCTTGGCGGAACTCCGCCGCTGACGATCTCCTTGGCGGGGGATACGTCCGCTCGTGGCGGGCTCAGGACCTCGCGGATAGGGTTACAACCCCCGCCGGGAGGTCGTGCACCCGCCGGGAGGATTGCGGGGCAGGACTAGGCCGGGAAGGCACCGCGCTTCACCTGCGGCTTCGGTAGCCGCATCGGGCGCAACTGCAGGGTGCGCATGGCGGTGTACCAGCGGTTTCCCTTCTGCACTTTTTCTGCACCGAACTTCGCGGCCAATTTCCTCTGGATGAGCAGCCCTGCAACGATGCAATCGATCACGGCTATGAGGAAGAATCCCCACAGCACGAATATTGCGATGCTGCTCACCGCCGTGTTTCTTTCGAAAGCGAAGGTGAGGATGATCACCAGGAACATGACCGGGAGAATAGCCTCGCCGACACTCCACCGCGCATCCGTGTAATCCCGGATGTAGCGACGCTGCGCACCCTTGTCCCTGATCGGTAAGAATTTCTCGTCGCCATTCGCCATGCCGATTCTGGCCTTCTCGCGGGCCTCATTTATCCTGGCCCGGGATGCCTTGTTGCCGGCCTTGCGGTCACTGGAGACGAGCGGTCGCAGGTTTGCGGCTTCGCGCTCCTTGCGAGTCGGGGTTGCGCGACCTTTGCTGCTCGAGATGCTGTCGGTGTTGAGGTCGTACTCGGCCGCGGGGTCGGCCTTATTCGAACTATTGAACTTAGCCACGAGGATTCCTACCGATCTATGTCTCGTTAAGATTACCTTCATGTCTTCTCCAGCACCCACACGTCCAGAACTCCTGCAGGCTCTTCGCGACTCGGTCGCAGGCGGCTTTCCTGTGGCTGTCGCCGACCTGTCGAGACTGGTACGCATCCCGTCGGTTTCCTGGGCGGCGTTCGATCCGCAGCATGTGAGCGACAGCGCGGATGCCGTAGCAGCCCTCGTCACCGGTCTCGGTGTCTTCGAGACGGTGCAGGTAGCCCGCGCTCCCATCGGCAGCGGCGCGGATGCCCCGCTCGGCCAGCCTGCCGTGCTCGCCACGCGCGCCGCTCGTAACGGTCGGCCGACCATCCTGCTCTATGCGCATCACGACGTGCAGCCGCCCGGAAAGGATGAGGACTGGGACTCCTCGCCGTTCGAGCCCACCGTTCGCGGCGACCGCCTGTACGGGCGCGGTGCCGCGGATGACAAGGCAGGGGTACTCGCCCACGTCGCCGCCATCCGCGCCTTCGTCGAGACCGTAGGGGAGGACTTCGACCTGGGACTCGCGCTCTTCATCGAGGGGGAGGAGGAGTTCGGCTCGCGGTCGTTCACCAACTTCCTCACGGCGCATCAGGCGGAGCTCGCCGCGGACGTGATTGTTGTCGCCGACTCCGATAACTGGAACATCACCACTCCTGCCCTTACCGTTGGCCTTCGCGGCAATGTCACTTTCCGCCTCACCGTGACCACCCTTGAGCATGCGTCGCACTCGGGCATGTTCGGCGGAGCGGTTCCGGATGCGATGCTCGCCACCATCCGTCTTCTCGCGACTCTGCACGGACTCGACGGCTCGGTTGCTGTCGAAGGACTGGTCTCGCGGGAGGCCGAGACGCCGGACCACACGGAGGAGCAACTTCGCCGCGAAGCCGCACTTTTGCCCGGAGTAACTCCGATCGGCACGGGCACCATCCTCAGCCGCATCTGGTCGAAGCCGGCCATCACCGTCACGGGCATCGATGCCCCGAGCGTGGCCAACGCATCAAACACCCTGGCTCCGTCCATCAGCGTCAAGATCAGCGCTCGCATCGCTCCCGGCCAGCAGGGCACCGAAGCGTTCGCCGCACTCGAGACTCACCTCCGCGCCCACGCGCCCTTCGGTGCCCGGATCGAAATCGACGACGTCGACACCGGCAATGGCTTCCTCGTCGACACGAGTGGCTGGGCCGTGGCCGAGGCGAAGACGTCGATGACGGATGCCTGGGGTGCGGACGCTGTTGAGATGGGAGTCGGTGGTTCCATTCCCTTTATCGCGGATCTCGTCGAGCTGTTCCCCGCTGCGCAGATCCTCGTGACTGGCGTCGAGGATCCGGATTCTCGCGCGCACAGCCCCAACGAATCCCTGCACCTCGGGGTGTTCCAGCGCGCCATCCTCACCGAGGCCGTTCTGCTCGCTCGTCTCAATGAACGCGTCTGACCCATGGCAGGAGCCACGGGAACAATCCGCAGCCTTCGGTGCTTAGACTTCTTAGGAGCACTTGTAAACCTAAGGAGTTGCCATGACCGACACCACGCTGACTAACGCCACGGTGACTGACGCCACGTCGACCGAGACCTCTGCCGCCCACGGTGTCGGTCTCACCGACACTGCAGCAACCAAGGTGCGCAGCCTCTACGAGCAGGAGGGGCGCGACGACCTCCGACTGCGCGTCGCAGTACAGCCCGGCGGATGCTCCGGACTGATCTATCAGCTCTACTTCGATGAGCGGCTGCTTGACGGCGATGCCACCGTCGACTTCGACGGTGTTGAGGTCGTAGTAGACAAGATGAGCGTGCCATACCTCGATGGGGCGACCATCGACTTCGAAGACACCATCCAGAAGCAGGGCTTCACCATCGACAATCCCAACGCTTCGGGAAGTTGTGCCTGTGGAGACAGCTTCCACTAGGGCGTCGCTAGCAGGCGTGGTGCGCGAGCTAACAGCAAGTTCCCACGCGACGCCAAGAGACGGGAATCGCCATTGGCGGTTCCCGTTTTTGCTGCTCCCTTTCAGGGAACTAACCGTTTCGGATGCCATTCCGGTCGGGGAGCGCGCGTCCTGCGGAGTAGGCTCGAATTACCAAATAAATTGGGGTTCGTACCAAAAGTCGTCCCCAAGTCCGTGTCATCCGAGAGGTTCCAGGTGCGCTCCAACCGCCGTCTTCGATGGGCAGTAGCTCCAATCGCTGTCACGCTCGTCGTCATTCTGGCCGGCTGCAGCCAGCAGCAGCTCCGGGGTTTCCTTCCGGCGGGTTCCGAGGGCGCGACTAAACACACCGATGGAATCACCGGCCTCTGGGTCACCTCGTGGATAGTGCTGCTCGCAGTGGGAATCATCACTTGGGGACTCATCATTTGGGCGGCGATCGTCTATCGTCGCCGCAAGGGCCAGACCGGTCTGCCGGTGCAACTTCGCTACAACCTGCCGATTGAGATCTTTTATACGATCGTCCCGCTGATCCTTGTGCTCGGCTTCTTTGCTTTCACCGCCAAAGAGCAGAATTCGATCGAGCACGTGGTGAAAAACCCCGACGTCAAAGTCGAGGTCTATGGCAAGCGCTGGGCCTGGGACTTCAACTATCCCGGAGTCGGACCGGGCAACAACGGGGTCAACTCCCCAGGGATTCAGGCACAGCAGATTCAGAACGGCGACGGCAGCGTCGATCGTGCCAAAATCCCTACCCTGTATTTGCCGATCAACAAGAGCGTGCAGATCAAGATCGAGAGCCGGGATGTGATCCACTCGTTCTGGGTGATCGACTTCCTGTATAAGAAAGACAACATCCCCGGCAAGAACAACTACGAGTACGTCACGCCGACCAAGCTCGGAACCTTTCAAGGAAAGTGTGCTGAGCTGTGCGGGGACTACCACTCCGTCATGCTGTTTCAGGTAAAAGTCGTCACCCAACCGGAGTTCGACACCTACATCCAGAGCCTCGCGGACAAGGGCCAGACCGGCATTCTCGGCCCGGAGTACAACACGAACACCAACCTGCCGAGCAACAAAGTACCGCAAGCCAAGAACTAGGGCGATCACCATGAGCACAGCGACAATTTCTGCACCACCGTCCACCGGGGCACCCACCACAGCGGGCCAATTCACCACCTCTGGTGTTGGCCCCAAGGGGAACGTGCTGGTCGGCTGGATTACCACCACAGATCACAAGAAGATTGGGTACCTCTACCTGATCACCTCGTTCCTGTACTTCCTTCTCGGCGGAGTGATGGCGCTCGTCATTCGGGCCCAGCTGTTCGAGCCTGGCCTGCAGATCGTGGGGACCAAGGATCAGTACAACCAGCTGTTCACGATGCACGGCACGATCATGTTGCTTATGTTCGCCACGCCGCTGTTCGCTGGCTTTGTAAACTTCCTGATGCCGATTCAGATCGGAGCTCCGGATGTCGCATTCCCGCGCCTGAACGCCTACGCATACTGGCTTTACAGCTTCGGCTCTTTGATCGCTGTCGCCGGATTCCTCACCCCGCAGGGTGCAGCCTCGTTCGGATGGTTCGCTTACGTCCCGTTGTCAACCACGACCTTCTCCCCGTCTCTCGGGGGAAATCTCTGGGTCTTTGGATTGGCGCTGAGCGGGTTCGGCACCATTCTGGGTGCGGTCAACTTCATCACGACCATCGTCACGATGCGTGCTCCCGGAATGACCATGTTCCGCATGCCGATCTTCGTCTGGAATTCACTTGTCACATCGATCCTGATCCTGATGGCTTTCCCGGTGCTAGCCGCTGCGCTGTTCGCGTTGGGATCGGATCGAGTATTCGGCTCCCATCTCTATAACGTGGAGGCTGGTGGAGCCATTCTCTGGCAGCATCTGTTCTGGTTCTTCGGACATCCGGAGGTCTACATCATTGCGCTGCCGTTCTTCGGAATTATCTCCGAGGTGATCCCCGTCTTCAGTCGCAAGCCAATTTTCGGCTACAAGACGCTGGTCTATGCAACCATCACGATCGCGGCACTGTCCGTCACGGTATGGGCCCACCACATGTATGTCACCGGATCGGTGCTTCTTCCGTTCTTCTCCCTCATGTCGATGCTCATTGCGGTTCCTACCGGAGTGAAGATCTTCAACTGGGTCGGCACGATGTGGCGTGGGTCGATAACCTTTGAGACGCCGATGCTGTGGGCGATCGGATTCCTCATCACCTTCGTGTTCGGGGGGCTTACCGGGGTCATTCTCGCGTCACCGCCGCTCGATTTCCATGTCTCCGACAGTTACTTTGTCGTGGCGCATTTTCACTATGTTGTCTTCGGCACGGTCGTCTTCGCAATGTTCAGTGGGTTCTACTTCTGGTGGCCCAAGTGGACGGGCAAAATGCTCAACGAGCGGCTCGGCAAGATTCATTTCTGGCTTCTGTTCATCGGTTTCCATATGACCTTCCTTGTGCAGCATTGGCTCGGGGTCATGGGGATGCCCCGTCGCTATGCCAGCTATCAGCCGCAGGACGGTTTTACCTGGATGAACCAGCTCTCTACAGTCGGCGCTATGATCCTCGGTGTCTCGATGCTGCCGTTCATCTTCAACGTCTATGTCACGGCTCGGACGGCACCGCGTGTAACGGTCAACGACCCGTGGGGCTACGGGCGGTCACTCGAGTGGGCGACATCCTGCCCGCCACCCCGGCATAATTTCACCTCGATCCCGCGGATCCGTTCCGAGTCGCCGGCTTTCGACCTGAACCATCCTGAGGCCGGGATTCCGGTCGGGATCGGCGGCTTGGGCGCATACAAGGACGCTCCGCAGGCCGCGACTTACGATGTTGCGGACGGACAGGTCAAATAAAGCATGAATGCCCAAGCTCGAATATTCTGGATCCTCTCTGCTTTTTTTGTCATCGTTGATATCGCCTACGTCACCTGGAGCATCGCCCAGCACAACAACGGATATGTCACCCAGCTCGCCGGGACCGAAGGCAGGGGGCAGGGATCCCCGGTCGAATGGGCGGGTACCGTCACAATCGGGCTCTCGGCGATCCTCTCGGCGTTTGTCGGCTTCTACCTTGGCCGCACGAGCAAGTCAGTCGGGGGAGTGCTTCCCGAGGATCGACTGGATGCAAACATTGATGACGGCGATTCGGAGCAGGGGTTTTTCAGTCCTTGGAGTTGGTGGCCGATCCTGCTCGCAGCCGGGGGCGCTCTCCTGTTCATGGGAATCGCAATCGGTATCTGGATTGCCTTCTTCGGTGCTGCCCTTACGATCATCAGTCTCGTAGGGTGGGTTTATGAGTACTACCGCGGAAATTTTGCCCGTTAGCTCCACAAGCGTGCGACTAGCGGTTCCGGCCGATGTCGATGCTGTGTTTGCTCTTGTCGCGCAGCTCGGCATAGGTGAGAAACCCAATCGTGATTCTTTCACCGAGGCGTTCGCTCATGCCGTACAGCCGAGCCGAGAGCACGTCCTTCTTGTGGCTGATCTCGACGGTGTCGTGTCGGGTTACGCCTATACAACGATCGAGCGATTGCTCTATACGAATGGTGACTCTGCGCAGATCCAAGAGCTCGCCGTAAACACGCCGGCCAGGGATCGTGGCCTCGGCAGCCTGCTCGTTTCGGCCATCGAAGAGGAATGCCGCTCGCGCGGCGTGCGCCAGCTCACGGTGGCGAGCCCGTCGGCGCTGCGCCCGAGCCCGGTGAATGGCAGGTCGAGCCGGTCCGCGCCGATCCGCCGCCCGTTCCGGAAATCGAAGTCGGTGCCCGCGACGTCGATCGCGGCTGTCGGCAGACCACGCTCGTCGACGGGTGCGCACCGGTCGGCCGGCAGGGTCAGCATCCCGTCGTCCACCAGGCCGACCGCCGACAGGTAAGGGTGCATGCCGACAGCGAACGGGCAGTCGGTCGACCCGACGTTCTGTGCGGTCATCGTGACGGCGAGCCCGTGCGGCCACAGCGTGTAGGTCGTCGTGCACCGCAGCGTCCCGGGCCAGCCCGGCTGGGGGTGCAGGACGTGCTCCCAACTCGCCTCGGTCGGGGTGACGGCGGTGAGCTGCCAGGGCACCCAGCGGGTCAGCCCGTGGATCGCGTTGGCGCTGGCCACCTCGGTCAACGGCAGCTGCAGGTCCTGACCACGCCAGCTCCACCGGCCGTCCCGCACCCGGTTGGGCCACGGCAGCAGCACCTGCCCGCGGCCGGCGGTGGCCAGCTCCTGCTCCCCATAACCATCGACGACGGGGCGACCGGCGACGTCGTACGTGCGTAGGCCACCGCCGACCTCGACGACGACGGCGCGGGCATCGCCGAGCACCAGCTCCACCTGCGTGCCTGACGGTGCGACGGACACGACGCCTCCTGACGAGCCGAGATCGTCACGGCTCCCGAGCCGCAGTCTGCTCCCCGGCGGTAGGTTCAGCCGATGGACGCCGAACGACCGCTGGTCACGGTCGTCGACCCGGCCGGGCCGCCCCGCGCGGACGACGTCCTGGAGGCCGGCCGGTCCGGGCCGTCGCGCACCACGAAGGTGGTCATCGGCCTGGTCGGCCTCGGGCTCCTCGCCGACGCCGGCTCCTCGGTCCTGGCCCACCTGCGTCTGGTCGAGCGCCATCGCGCGGCCCGCGCCGCGGTGGCCGCCGACGGCCGCGAGGCCGCGGCGCTGCGTCTGGTGCTGGTGTCCTGGTCGCCCCGGCCGCAGCGCGGGTCGCGCGGGCCGGTGGTCGAGGGCCGGGTCGACCTGGTGGTGGCCAACCACGGCACGGCCGCGGTGCGCCTGCGCTCTGGCCGGCTCGACGGGTCACCCCCGCCAGCGGAGCTCGACGTGCGTCTGCTCGCACCTGCCGCAACGACCGTGGTGGCGGCCCGGTGGCGGGTGCTGTGCGCCGAGATCGGCTCCCTGCCCGGACCGCATGCCCTGCTGCTTCGCGTCACTCCGGCCGGAGGCCACGAGCACGAGGTGCGCCTGGACCTGCGGGCTGGCAGCTTCGGCAACGGCGGCCTGCTGAGCGGCGACGCCCGCGGCCCGGCCCAGGTGTTCCGCCTGGCAGCCAGCGACGCCTGCGCCCTCAACTGAGCAGGAGTCGGGCCCGGTCGAGCACGATCATCGTGGCCAGGGTCTCCGACAGCGGCATCACGTCGCTCTCGGTCCGGCCCGCCGCGAGACACCGTGCCACCTCCTCCAGCTCACCGACG
>ENA-OFCD01000831-OFCD01000831.1-metagenomes-genome-assembly--contig:-NODE-831-length-18062-cov-3.685122_pt1 | contig 18062 bp, 14 predicted proteins | sample MGYA00153392_OFCD01 | MGnify analysis MGYA00153392
TATCTTGGGGGTCTTGGGCCAAGTCCACCAAACAATTAGTACGCCCACTCCAAACGCCAGCAACACCTGAAGAAATACCCAACCCATCAATACCTCCAACATGCGATGCTTCAAGCAAAATTAAGCAAAATTAGGACTGAATTGTATACTCCCGCCAATATGAATTTTATTCTTGATGCCAAATTTTTCATGCGTTCCAGACGCTCCAGATATTTAGGAAGCGCCTGTATGGTGGTCGTGCTGCTGGCAGGTTGTGCCAGCGCGCCAGAAAAATCAGCTCCCGCCAACGCCTCGCGCTCCGCTCTCGCCAGCACCGCTACGACCGCCACCGCCAGCCCGACCACCACCTCGGCTGCCATCACTCATCTCATTGCGCCTCTAGCCACCTGTGAAATCTGTACACCCTGTGCTGCTTGCGCAGGCTCGACCACGATGCCGATGCTGCCTGACAACACCGCGCTCGTGCCTGCCGACACCGCGCTGATGCTGCCTGAGGCCAGTCGTGGCCGCCTCGAACGAGCCACTTGGCAGGCGTTGCCGAATTGGGGCATCGACGATCCCAGCCCGGCGCTGAATGCCTTCCTGCAAGGTTGCCTGGCCATGAAGGCCCAGCCAGTCTGGTCTGATGTATGTGCGAAGGCTGCATCACTGCAAAACCGCACCAGTGCTACCAGTTCTACTATTACGCGCTTTTTTGAAACTGAATTCGAGCCTTACCAGGCCATCAATGCGGACAATTCTGCAACGGGCGTCGTCACCGGTTATTACGAACCATTGCTGCGCGGCAGTCGTATGCGCACTGAGATATTTCGCTACCCCATTTATGCTCCGCCGCAGGATTTGGTTTCAATTGATTTAGCCGAGGTCTATCCGGAGCTTAAGAATCGTCGCCTGCGTGGCCGCCTAATCGGCAACAAGCTGGTGCCCTATTTTGACCGCGGCCTGATTGAAGCGGACGCGTCGCCGCTTAAAGGTCTTGAGATCGCCTGGGTCGATGATCCGGTTGAATCGTTTTTTTTGCAGATTCAAGGTTCAGGGCAAATTCAGTTGCCTGACGGCACCCGCATGCGTATTGGCTATGCTGACCAAAATGGCCATCCGTTTAAATCATTGGCAGGCGCTCTGATTCGTCGCGGCGAAATCAGGGCCGAGCGCGCCTCCATGCAAGGCATCAAGGCATGGGCCCAGAAAAATCCGGGCAAGGTGCGGCAGTTTATGAACATCAATCCGAGCTACGTTTTTTTCAAAGAATTGCCACCAGACTTGTCCGGGCCGATTGGCACACTGGGTGTACCACTGACGGCGGAGCGGTCTATCGCGGTTGATCAACGCGTGATTCCGCTGGGCGTACCGGTCTATCTGGCGACCACCTTGCCGCTGTCGAAGGAGCCACTGAACCGTCTGATGGTGGCGCAAGATACGGGCGGCGCTATTTTTGGCGCCGTGCGAGCTGATTATTTCTTTGGCTTTGGCGATGCAGCAGGCAACCAGGCCGGGCGCATGAAACAGCAGGGCCGGATGTGGGTGTTACTCCCTCGCGGCTATGATCCTAATGCATTGACACTACCATCGATACCGGTATCAGCAGCGACCTCAATATCTGCACCCGCAACCACAGCCCCTTAAACTTAAATCGCACAAAGAATATTTATGACCGCTGCGTTCTGGTGTGTATTTATCGTCGGCATCATGCCGTATATCGTGGTCGGCATTGCCAAAGCCGACAAGCGCTACGACAACGGGACACCGCGCGACTGGCTCGCCACCCGGGAGGGTGCTAAAAAACGGGCGCACGCTGCGCACCTCAATAGTTTTGAAGCGTTTCCATTTTTTTTAGCCGGCGTCGTGATTGCGCACCTCACCGCGGCTCCAGTCCATACGATCAACGCAATCGCGATTGCCTTTGTGCTGGTGCGCATTGCGTATGTTTGGTGCTATATAAGCAATCATGCTTCTATGCGCTCGCTGGTTTGGCTCGTGGGCTTTAGCCTGACCGTGGCATTATTTGTCGTGTCAGGTTTGCACGCTGGCCTTTAATAGAATCAGCTCATGCCGAGTTGAGAGCGGGCAAACAAAAAGGCGCCAACGGCGCCTTTTTATTTTGTACTTGGCAAACTAGTAAAGCATTACTTGGTGGCTGATTTGGCGCCTGCCGAAGCGGCCGCAAGGGAAGCCGTAACCAGCTTGGCTTCAATGGTTGCTTTGGGCAGCGCGCCGGAAATACGCTCGCCATCCTCAAAAAAGGTGGTGGGAATACCAGTCACTCTAAGCTTTTGGCCAAGCGCAACTAATTGATCAATTGGTGTTTCACATGTACCTTTGGCGGCGGTCAATTGGCCGCGCAGCATTTGATCCTGCCATGCTTTCAGCTTATCGCTCGAACACCAGATGGCCTTGGCCTTATCCATCGAATCGGGTGCCAGAATCGGATAAGGAAAAATATACGCGGTGACATTTTCCAGCTGATTCAGATCTTGCTCAAATTTTTTGCAGTACCCGCAATTCGGATCTTCAAAAATTGCCATGCGCCGCGCTCCCGTGCCGCGCACCAGCTTGATGCTTTTATCCAGCGGCAAATCATCAAATTTAATCGCGGTCAGCTTAGCCAGGCGCGCCTCGGTCACATCAGTACGCGTCTGGGCATCAACCACTTTGCCGAGCATCAGAAAAGTAACTTTGTCATCGGTATAAAAAATCTCGCTGCCCGCAAACACTTCATAGAGGCCTGCATAAGTTGTTTTCGTCACACGCTCAACCTTGACTTCAGGGAATTTTGTTTCGACCTCTTGTTTGACCGTCGCTTCCGCCTTGCTTGCTACGACTGCTACGCCCGCTAAGCCCGCTGATTTGTTTACTTCCGGACTGGCGGACGATGTACAAGCTGTCAATACCGAGAACAACATGAGTAGCGCAATTAAAACCGTTTTCAATGAATTCACGACATCATCCTTTTGCTTTCTGTTTTTACGTTGTATTTTTAAAATACGTGATTAATTATGAAGCTTACTAATATTTTACTAAAAATAGACAACTCCGCGCTTCACAAGTTGCCGAATTGTGCAGCATTGTCAGCGCAAACTTATACGCAACTCATCAACAACTATCTCATAGCGTGCGCCATCACCAAAGACTTGGCAAAATCCATTTCGTTAGCTGCCTTCAGACCATCGCGACGCATGCGTGTTACCGCCTGCGACTCACTCAAATAAAGCGCGCGCAAACCGTCTGTTACATGACCCATGATAACGGCATCCTCAACGCGGGCGCGTTCATAACGTCGCAATACTGCCAGGTCGCCTGAGTGCGACAACACCGAACGGTTTTGCAATTCCTCCCGGAGTCTACGCACATCGGCAAAGCCCAGATTAGCGCCCTGACCGGCGAGCGGATGAATGGCATGAGCGGCATCGCCGATCAATGCAAAGCCTGGCTGCACCCAGTTGGTTGCCATCACCCGTCGCAAAGCGAATCGCGCCCTTGGCGAGGCGAGCGCCATGCCGGGAAATACATGATCCCCGGCCTGCATAACTGCACGGGTAAACGCCTGATCATCCAGCGCACTCAATTCATCGGCACGTGTTTTGCTGACTGACCACACTATTGAAACCTGGTTGTCGGGCAACGGTAAATAAGCGAGCACGCCGTCATGGGCAAACCATTGGCGAGCAATACCGCCGTGCGGCTGCTCAATACGAAAATTGACAACGATGCCATCGCTTTCATAGTCTTTGGTTTCCGCAACAATCCCGGCCTGAGCGCGCAGCGGGGAGCTGGCACCATCAGCTGCGATTAACAAATCAGCTGCCAGCGTTGGCCCCGCTTTTAGCCGAAGCTGATGCGCGCCTCCTGCCTTGGCAAATTCAACACCGCTAATGTCCGCGTTATCAAACACATGAATATTGCCAGTCGTGTCAGCTTGCTCACGTAGCTGCTCGATCAGCGCCTGCATCAACGCGCTATGTTCCACCATAAACGCAAGCGGCATACCCTCTGAAAATTCAATTTTGCTGCGATCATTATTACAATCATTGACCTGCTTGGAAGTTTGCAGTGCGTCGCCAAATACATGCATGGCACGCACCGGCTCAATCCTCGCCGACAGCAAACGTGACCATACGCCAAGGCTCTCAAGTAATGCTTTTGAACCCGGCGACAGCGCATAAACACGATGATCGAATAGGCTGGGAAGCCGCGCCAGTCCTAGAGTTTGTCGCTCCACCAGCGATACATTTCCGCCACGCAGGCCTGCTTCGGCGTTCGCCAATGCCAATGTCATCGCCAGCCCGATGGGCCCGCCGCCCACAACCACTATACGATCATGCAGGGTGGCTCTCAACGTAACGCTCCGAACAACATGCGGCGTGCCAGTGCTTTACGTGCAAAAGGCAATATATCCACCAACGCCAAACCCACGCCGCGCGGGATACGATTTAAAGCATGATCATTGGAGAATGTACTGACCAAAAAATCGGTGAACCCGACGCTGCGTGAGACATCTTGGGAGCGTGAAGCGGCATAGTTTTTCAACGCGGTCGATGCGGCATGCGCATTTGCCACAGTAGTTGACAACATTCCAGCCAATTCTTCGGCATCGCGCAGTCCCAGATTAAAACCCTGTCCTGCCACCGGGTGCAAGGCCTGCGCGGCGTTACCAATCACCACCACATGGCCGGCCACTACAGACGACACCGTGCGTAATTTAAGCGGATAACTGCGGCGATCCTTGACCGTCAAAAAACGGCCTGCCCGAAACCCGAAATGCGCCTGGAAAGCGGCACAAAACCCGGCCTCATCAAGCATTTTAAGGTGCTCAATTTTTTCTGCACTCGCCACCCACACCAGAGAATATGAATGTGCGTCGCACTTGGGTAGCAGCGCGGCCGGCCCTTCTGGTGTAAACCGTTCATAGGCGCGATGGTTATGGGGCGTGTCACTTTGAATATGGCCCAGCAGCGCCGTTTGTGCGTAATCTTTTTCGGTGACTGAAATTGCAGGCACTTTGCCCAGATTAGCCCCGCCGTCAGCCAGCACCACTACATCCGCCGCGACGCTGCATTGAATGCCGTGCTGCGTATAACTTACCTGGGCACCGTTAGCCGTTTCGGTGATGTCCGAAACGATGGCACCACGCTCTACCGTCACGGACTTGGCGATTAATGCCTGGTCGAGCGCGGTTTGCAAATCTGCGTAGCTCAGTACATAACCCAACGCGGGTACGCCACCGTCTTCACGCGTGATCACCGCTCGGCCAAAACCGCCTTTTTGTGAATTATGAATCGAATGGATTTCGGCAGCTTGGGGGAGTCCAACATGCATGCCGGCTTGATTGCCCCAATGCGTGCCAAAGGAGGGCTGCCAGGCACCGGCTCGATCCAGAATTTCGCGGCTTCCATACGATAGCGCCAACGTACGCGATTCGCGCGAGATACCCTCACGCGCTTCCAGCATGGAAACATTTAATCCCAAACTTTTTGCCAGCAGCGCAAATGTTGCGCCGACTGGCCCTGCACCAATGATCACGATATTCAAGATCACAATTTCGCCTATTACGCTTATAAGACCGCTGACAAATGACCGCGCCGACCAGACTATATTATGCTGACTAAGCTGAATTAAGCTGTGGTCAATGCCTCGACATCCTGAACCGATTTGGGGCACGACGCAGTCAAAACACGATTGCCTGTTTTCGTCACCAGCACATCATCTTCAATGCGCACGCCAATATCCCAGAAATGCTTGGGCACATTATCGGCAGGTCGAATATACAAGCCAGGCTCAACCGTCAACACCATGCCCGGCTGTAGCTTCACCCATTTTCCCTGATGCTTATAGTCGCCTGCATCATGCACATCCAGGCCTAGCCAATGGCCGGCGCGATGCATATAAAATTGTTTATATGATTCGGTTTCGATAACTTTATCGAGACTGCCCTTGCACAATTTCAAATCAATCAGTCCCTGCGCCAGCACGTGGGCGGCGACATCATGATATTTGCCGAATGGTGCATCAGGCTTGACGGCTTTGATAGCCGCCAATTGCGATTCAAGCACCAGCTCATAAATATCGCGTTGCGGGCCGGTAAATTTTGCGGCAATCGGGAATGTACGCGTAATGTCGGCGGCATAGCTTTCCAGCTCGCAACCGGCATCAATCAGCATTAAATCACCGGATCGCAGCGGCGCAGCGTTTTCACGATAATGCAATATGCAGGCGTTCGCGCCTGCTGCCACAATGCTGCCGTAGGCGGGCTGACGCGCACCGTTCTTGATAAATTCATGCAGAATTTCGGCCTCGACCTGATACTCGAACATGCCCGGCCTGGCATGTCGCATGGCGCGTATATGGGCGTTGGATGAAATTCTGCCCGCGTTGGCCATGATGTCAATTTCGACTTCATCTTTAATCAGTCGCATCTGGCTCAAGGTATGGCGCACATCTTTTAATTCTATCGGCGCTGTCACACCACTGCGAAGTTTGGCGCGCACGATATTGATCCAGCGCGCAATCGACTGATCCCATTCAGCATCAGCGCCCAGCGGGGTATGTACTGCATCACAATTGGTCATCAATTCAGGAATGCGCGTTTCCAGCTCCGACATGGGATACGCTTCGTCAAATTCAAATACTTCTTTTGCCATGGTGGGGCCGAAACGAAAGCCGTCCCAAATTTCACGCTCCATATTTTTATCACGGCAAAACAGGATGTGGCGCGGTTTTTTACCGAGCGTAATCGCCAACACCGCCTCGGGTTCACGAAACCCGGTGAGGTAATAAAAATAGCTATCCCAGCGATAGTCATAATGGGCATCAGCATTGCGTGTTTGCTCGCGCGAGGTCGGCAGCAGTACCAGCCCCTCACTCAATGTTTTGGCGAGACGGACGCGACGTTTGGCGTGGGCTTTTATGTTGGGCAAGGCAATTGGGATCGGCGGGAGTTCACGTTTCATGGATACCTCTACAAAAAATATTCGATGCTGACAATACAATATTCTACGATTTAGAGCGTGCCTGGATATGAAAAGTTGCTCAAGTTGTTATTTTGAATGCGCTATGGATATTTATGATGGATGGTTAAAATGTGTAAGCTGATTTCCGCACTATGCCGTCATCAATTTTTAGCGCATCCAGCAGCCGAATCAACGGAAACAGTGCGGTATAACGCTCACCAACTTTGCGAATATAGTTTAAAAAGCGTGGCGCATCCGCCAGATAATCTGGACCGTCATCAAGACGGTGCGTCGATTGATTTGCAAACACACCCAATAAATGCAGGTGCCGCTGCAGACCTGCCCACTCGACATGTCGATAAAAGTCACCGAAGTCATCCGGTACAGGCAGACCGGATTTTTTAGCCTTTTCCCAGTACCGAATCGTACCGTCAAGCACCCGCTCTTCATCCCACGATTTGAACGCATCTTTATACAGCGAGGCAATGTCATAGCTGATCGGGCCAAACACCGCGCCCTCAAAGCCCAGGATGCCTGGGCTGGCTGCGGAGATCATTAAATTTTGCGGCGCAAAATCACGATGTACGAACACCTTGGCTTGTGAGCAATTAACGGTCGCGATATGGATAAACACATTATCCAGGATGAGCTGTTGTGCGCTGCCCAGTTTTAGCCCCAGATGTTCAGTCAGATAGCATTTTTCAAATTTACTTAAATCGTGTTTCAACTGTGCAGCATCTAGATGCGGCAACACATCCGGGCGGGACGTTAGTTGCCAGCGAATCAGTGCATCCGCCGCTAGACGGAACAGGCCATCTGCATTTTCCTCATTCAAGCTATCTTGATAACTGTGCTGGCCGATTGGCGATAACAGCCAAAAACCTTCAGTCGGATCGTGAGCCACCACCTTCGGACTATTCAAGCCGGCATCAGTCAACAGCTTGGCCACAGTGATAAAAGCAGCGTCGCGTTCAGCTGTTGCTAGCGCTTGATCTGACCCATCCATAACGATATATGTATCGCCGCTGATGGTTATGCGAAAATGGCGGTTATGCTTAAAATTCGCCAGACGAGCGCCGCTTGAGATTGATACAGGCGTAAGTTGATTGAGCGCCGGATCAAATCCTGCAAATTGACTGGCCAGCCAATTTTGCAGCTTGGCCAAGCGGGAGGATGCATTATGAGCACTGTTATTCATGTTCTAGATTTTAAATGTGTGAAGCTAAAACTATTAAGCGATTAAACAAAACAACATTTTACCATTCGCACTAGGTCATCGTCCCGCCGCCACCCGTTCCCGCATTTGGGTCATTACTGCAAATTTTATTTCACTTTCACTCGTGCCTAATCATTTTCTCAAGCCCCCGCCATACTGCCGCCGCACCCGTTTATCCATCGCCCTAGGCTCGCTGCTGATCGGCAGTCTTGGCGTGACCAACCCCGGCAGCAGCTTATGGGCGCAGCAGGCATCAGCACCCAATCAGGCCGAGCTGGACGCTGCCATTCGCGAGGGCGCCAGGCTTGAGCGCACTATCCCGTCGCCGGGCATGCTGCTGCTCAAACCGGCCAAAAAAGAGGGTGCAAGATCACTGGAAGCCAATAAAATTGAAGGCATTAGCCAGCAATCGGCCTCGGCTGAGGGCAGCGTGGTTTTAAAACAGGACACCATGGAAGTGCAGGCTGAACGGCTCGACTATGATCAGGAAAACGATATTGCCACCACCGTGGGACGCATTAAAATGCTGCGTGATGGCGACATTTTTGACGGCCACGATCTTAGATTAAAGCTTGATACCGAGGTTGGCACGCTGCTCGGCCCCACGTATTTTTTCGGCAAAACCCCATTGCGTCCAACCCAACGCTATGAAGCCCGCGGCAGCGCAGAACGTATGAATTTTGAAGGCGAAAATAAAGAGCGTTTATTTGCCGCCAATTACACCACTTGCAAACCGGGTGAGGATGAGTGGTATCTGCGGGTTTCAGAGCTAAGTCTGGACCGGGTCAGCAATATTGGCACGGGCTATAACAGTCGCATCGAATTCAAAGGCGTCCCCATTTTATATTTGCCCTATATTACTTTCCCGCTCAATAGTGATCGTAAATCCGGCTTTTTGTCGCCCTCGTTCGGCACCTCATCAAACAGTGGTTTTGAACTGGCCATACCGTACTACTGGAACATCGCGCCTAACTATGACGCCACGTTCACACCGAAAATTTTCTCTAAACGCGGCCTGCAAATTGGCACTGAATTCCGCTTTCTGAGCACTCAGTATATCGGCCAGCTTGATACCGAATTTTTACCGAACGATCGTAAAGCCGAACGTGACCGCTACCTTTTTTCACTGCGTCATTATCAGAATCTGTCTGACTTGATCGGACCATTGTTTGGTGACCGTTTTGCACGTGGCTGGAATGCCTCGATCAACACACAAAAAGTTTCGGATGACGCTTACTTCCGTGATCTGTCTACCCGCATTGCCAACACCGTACAAACCAATTTGCCGCGCGATTACGCGCTGAATTACGCATCCGACTTTGGCAATTTGACCACCCGTTTTTTAAGTTTTCAAACCTTGCAGGACCCGCTGGCGCCGGTTGTCAGGCCTTATTTTCTGGCGCCACAAATTACCTTCAACGCACGGCCTGCGCGCGTCGCCGGTCTTGAGTTCAATACCACCGGCGAATATACCGATTTCACTCATCCGACTTTGGTCAGTGGCCGTCGATGGTTAATTTATCCCTCGGTCGCTTATTCGCTTACCAAACCGTACGGGTTTGTGACGCCCAAGATCGGCTTTCATGCCACTCGTTATGATTTAACCGACAACACCACCGGCTACAAGAGCCAATCGCGGACGCTGCCTATTTTTAGTCTTGATAGCGGCTTGGCGTTTGAGCGTCCGATCAATTTTGGTGGCCAGGCAATGACACAAACGCTGGAACCAAGATTGTTTTTTCTGTATGTGCCGTTTCGCGATCAATCAACCATCCCGCTGTTTTCAACCTCGGCTACAGATTTTAATTTCGCGCAAATTTTTAACGAAAACCTGTTTATTGGCGGCGATAGAATTTCCGACGCCAAGCAGGTTACAGCGGCCGTCTCAACGCGCTTTATTGAAGACCTGACCGGTATTGAACGTCTGCGTATGTCGCTAGGACAGCGCTACTATTTCACGCCACAACGAGTTACCTTGCCCAACAATGCGCTGAATGGCGTGTTAGGTGTTTCCGGCAACATATCAGGCGATGTCAGCCGCTCGGATTTTCTGGCTGCTGTGTCCGGGCAAATATCGAATCAATGGTCGCTGGATTCGAGTTTTCAGTATTCGGCCTCACAAAAACAGTTCCAGCAATCCAATATTGCAGCCCGCTATAACGCGGCGGATGGGCGATTGTTTAATTTAGGCTATCGCTTCACACGTGATTCTCTAAAGCAGATCGATATTGCGACTCAATGGCCATTTGGCCGCGCCGCGCCGGGGTGGACGCTGCTGGCGCGCGCGAATCATTCGCTGTCAGACCGTCGCCTGCTCGAAGGGCTGATCGGTGTCGAGTATAATCAGGGGTGTTGGGAATTTCGGCTGGTGGTGCATCGTTTTGCCACTGCTACTCAACAATATTCAAATTCGATCCAGTTTCAGCTTGAACTCAAGGGGCTGTCGAATTTGGGTGTGGGCACTAATCCTGTTGAGACATTAAGACAGAATATTGCCGGTTATAAACGGTCTAATGATAGAGATGGTTCCGATGGATCGCTTCGTTGAGTTCGCTAACAAGCGGCCCCTATTTGTGAGCTAGCCCTAAAAGCTTTATGCCAATCCCATCCAATCCATGTGGTGTGTAGGCACGTTCGTTCTCCCGATTTACTATGAGATTTTTGCCATGAGAAATTATCTGCAATCTTTGCCGCGTCCCGTTTTGTTTCGCTTCCTGTTGCCCGCTTTTCTAAGCATCAGTCTGGCCGCGAACGCACAACTGGCCACCCCGTCTGCACAACGGCCGCTGGGCGTGCCCTCGGTAGTTCCGTCCGTGGTTCCGTCGTTTTCGCCGCCGCCCGCGCAACCAAAGCTCGATACCAAGCTCTCCACACCCGCCAAAGCCGGCGGCATTCTGGCGCTGGATCGCATCATTGCAGTGGTCAATAATGAGGTGATTACATCAAATGATTTAACCGATCGCATGGGCACCGTGGTCAAACAATTGCAAAAGCAGGGCACCCAATTGCCGCCGCAGGATGCGCTGCAAAAGCAGTTGCTCGAACGCATGATTACCGATCTCATCCAGATTCAGGAAGCCAAAGAAACCGGCATTCGTGTGGATGAAAGCACGCTCGATAAAACGCTGCAGAGAATCGCCGATGAAAACAGCGTATCGATGACCGAGTTCCGCCGACTGCTTGAGCAGGACGGCGTGGCCTGGTCAAAATTTCGTGAAGAAATTCGTGGCGAGGTGATGATGACCCGCTTGCGTGAGCGCGAAGTCGAAGGCAACATTAACGTCACTGAAGCCGAGATTGATACCCAGCTTTTGCTGGAAACCCGCGAAGCCAGCACCGACCAGGAATTTCGTCTGGCGCATATTTTGATACAAGTGCCTGAACAAGCTACCACCGCACAAATTGAAGTGCGCCGTAAACGCGCCATGCAGGCGCTGGGCGAACTTCGCAAAGGGGCTGAGTTTGTGCAAATTTCGGCCCAGTATTCTGACGCGCCGGATGCATTAAAAGGCGGCGATCTGGGCTGGCGCGCATCAGGACGTTTGCCGTCGATTTTTCTGGAAGCGTTGAGCACCCTAAAGCCGGGCGAAGTCACCGATATTTTACGCAGCGCGAATGGCTTTCATATTGTCAAGCTGCTCGACAAGCGGGGTCGCAGTGCCGCGCCGATGATTCAGCAAACCCATGCACGTCATATCTTGATTCGCAGCAAAGAAGGGGTGACCGATGATGATGCGCGCGACCGCTTGAAGCGGTTACGCGAGCGTATTGTCGCTGGTGCTGATTTTGCCGAGTTGGCCAAGGTTCACTCCGATGATCCGTCTTCCTCAAAGGGTGGCGATCTGGGCTGGATGTCGCCGGGCGACACGGTGCCTGAATTCGAACGCGCCATGAACCAGTTGCGCGATAACGAAATTAGCATTCCGGTACAAACCACCTTTGGCTGGCATCTGGTGCAAGTCATTGAGCGCCGCACCGAAGGCGTATCGGAAGAGCGCCGCCGCGCGCTTGGCCGCAATACGATTCGCGCCCGCAAAGCCGATGAAGCCTATCAGGATTGGATTCGTCAGACCCGTGATCGTGCGTTTGTCGAATATCGATTAGAAGAAAAGTGATTTTTATTCGCGCTGCGCGTGAATAAAAATCATCCTGCGCAGCCGGAGCTGGCCTGAATGAGTGACGTCGCATTCACTTCTACAAGCATCCCGAGAACACCGGTAATCGCCATCACCTCGGGTGAACCCGCCGGTATTGGGCCTGATCTTTGCGCCTTGCTTGCCAATGAAATCGCGATTGCTAAGCTGGTTTTTATCGGCGATAAAAATCTGTTGGCGGAACGTTCGCGTATGCATACCCCGCAGCACCTCATCGACCCAAGCAATATTGAGCATATTCCTGTCGCGGCACCGGTTCACGCAGGCCAGTTAAATCCGGCCAACAGCCGCTATGTGTTGAGCCTGCTTGACCGCGCCATTCAAGGCTGCATGAGTGGTGAATATGATGCGGTCGTCACCGCCCCCATTCACAAAGGCGTGATCAACGACGCGGCCATTGCGGGCCTGGGTAAATTTCTGGGGCACACCGAATATTTCGCCGAGAAAACCCACACCCCGAATGTGGTGATGATGCTGGTAGGCGGCAAGCCGATGCTGCGGGTCGCGCTGGCGACGACCCACCTGGCGCTAAAGGATGTACCCGCCGCCATCACGCAAGCCGGTCTGATCACGACCTTAAGAATTTTGCACGCGGACTTGCGCAACAAATTTGGTTTCGCCTCGCCGCGCATCCTGGTTGCGGGGCTCAATCCGCATGCGGGCGAATCAGGTCATTTGGGCGATGAGGAAATCAATATTATTGCGCCCGTTATTGCGGCCCTAAAACGCGAAGGCATGCAGCTGATCGGCCCCTTGCCTGCTGATACTTTATTTACCCCGCAACATTTGCAACACGCCGACGCCGTGCTCGCGATGTATCACGATCAAGGGCTAGCCGTGCTCAAGTACGCGAGCTTTGGCGAAGGCGTGAATGTGACGCTGGGCTTGCCGATTATTCGCACCTCGGTTGATCACGGCACGGCGCTGGATCTGGCGGGCAAGCCGGGCATTGATGCTGGCAGCATGCATGCCGCCATCAAGTTAGCCGTTGAGCTTGTGCGCACTCGTAGCACCGCGCCGCTGTAAAAACGTTATCGTCATCATGCTGCCCAAAGCCAAAAAAAAATTCGGCCAACATTTTTTGACTGACCGTCATTACATTGAACGTATCGTCAATGCCATAGCGCCGATGCCGGATGATGCGATGATCGAAATCGGCCCCGGCCCAGGTGCTTTGACCGGGCCGTTGCTGGAAAAATTGAATCATTTACACGCGGTTGAAATTGATCGTGATCTGGCCTCGGCATTACGGGCGCGATTTACTCTCGAGCAATTCACGCTGCATGCATGCGATGTGCTGGCATTTGATTTCGCGCCGCTCGGCCCGCGCTTTCGTTGTGTCGGCAATTTGCCGTACAACATTTCCACACCATTTTTATTTCACCTGGCAAGCTATGAAAGTGCGCTGATCGACGGCACTTTCATGCTGCAAAAAGAAGTGGTGGATCGGATGGTCGCCGCACCCGATACCGAAGCCTACGGCAGGCTGTCGGTGATGTTGCAATACCGGTTTGCGATGAAGCGATTATTCGATGTGCCGCCCGGCGCATTCACGCCGCCACCGAAAGTTAATTCAGCGATTGTGCGGATGATGCCCTTGCCCGCCGACCGCCTGCGCGCGCGTGACGATCAACAGTTCGCCACCATCGTGACCGCCGGTTTTGGTCAACGCCGCAAAACCCTCAGCAACACCCTGAAGCCATACCTGCCGCAAGCCGCCATCGAAGCACTCGGCATTGATCCCAAGCGCCGTGCAGAGACACTCTCACTTGAGGAATTTATTCGTCTGGCCGATGCTAGTGTGGCTGCTGTATAACGGCGGCTTCTTACAATACGCAAAAAACAAACGCTAGCACTAGCGCTGCGTTCCAGGCATTCGATCCTTATTTTTTGAGTCTATTTTTATATGATGAAGTTGTTGGTGACGTTCTTTCTGCTTTTACCGATCAGGTCTCATGCAGATGTCGTTTCGCTTGAGCATTTTTTCTCAAATGAGAAAAACAAGGGCGGTGTTGCGTGCGCGGCTGTGGCGAAACAAGGCGATGGCGGTTTGGTTGAAGCCACATTGACTTATCAGATGCCGGATAAAAATCAATCCACCAAGAGCCTCAAAAAACTTCGTACAAGCTGCGCGCAAGGTGGCGGCGATTGTCAGTGCGTTGTGTTGTACAGCGACGCGGTGAAGGCGGATGGGGCCGAATCATTTTTTCATGTCAAGGCAGATGATGGTGCTGATGTTTGGGTGCTAGCATCAGACACATCGGCAGTGGCCATTGATCAATTAGCAACCGAGACGCGAGACGGCGAGATCCATTTTCGTAATCCGGCACCGCGCATCTACCGGGACAAGTTGGGTAAAAATGAGATCAGCGCGAAACAGCTCGTCGAGATTCCTAAAAGCCTCGTGAAACGCAAGCGCATCAAATTCACCCAGGAAAATATTGTGATGACATGGTTCGGCACAACCACAATTCATGGTGTGCAAATGTCCAAGCTGAGCGTTGATCTGCTGACAAGAGATGATATTTCTGCCTTAGAAAATATTATCAAGGACGAAGCGGATAACAAGACATCGCCAAAGCCGCAGCCACGCTATCACCTGCGCAGCGTGTGGATGCCGACTTTCGATAGTGAAGGACGCATCAATTTTTGGCTGAGTGCGCTGCCCGGTTGCTAGTGTGGCTGCTATATGACGGCGGTGTATTTTCAGCAAACAGAAATAAAAAAAGCTTGGAGATGCGTTTCTATACCGGGGTTTCATTTGCTCTCGAACGGCAGATAGCGGATAGCTAACGGCTCGCGCGAGTCAATGACGTTATAGGATTACCTATTTAGTCTGTGAGAATGTCGAGCTTGTTACGCGCTTTTCATGTGCTGTTACAGGGCTCCTTTTGCGGCTTTTTGAGCAGCCATGTTTATGCCACATTACAAAGATAAATTATGGCTATACATGCATGCTCTTACATCGACAGCTCATGCGTTTCATTTTTAACCCACGCGAAAGCCAGATAATGAACCATGTTAAACAGACGCATTTTTTCTTATGCATGACATTAATTTCAATTTTTTTCTCGCTGGCAATCTCGCACGAAGCGCTAGCCGAAACAAGCGCTGACGCGAACGCGCAAAAGTGCAAACCTGAATTAGTGAAATTAGTTGGCAACTTTCTCAAGGTCAGCCACTTCACATTCCCCGAACAGGGTAAGTATTCGAGCGTGCAAAACGGTGGGCGGTTAATAGTGGGAATATGCCGACCTTGGCCCGAAGATGCATCAAAAACAATTTCTGCCTTCCTGTATAACGCGGGCAAAGAAGACCAAGCAACACTCTTTATCGTGCTGATAGACGGAGAGCGCAAGCAGGTGCTGGCTTCGTATCAGGACAATATTGGGGGTGATGCTGTTACCGATGTCGAACACGCATCACTGTGGCTGGATTTAGCGCGTTATCGCCTATCGCCAAATACTCGCGCATTCGCGGTGCGCATTAACGCTTTTCGCGACCGATGCGGCTTTGAAGGTGGGTACGATGATGAGCTGACTCTGTTCGTTGTAGAAAAGCGGGCGATTCGCTCGGTGCTACAAACAACAATGCACCGTTGGCAATATCAAGGGGATCGTTGTGGCGGCGAAGATGCACCGCGCGCGGATGTAGGATTGACTGTTGCCGTTGAGCCCACCTCAACAAAGGTCTTTGCTGATCTTAAATTCACAGCGAGGCTTGATGATGAGGGAAAATCAGCAACAGCAAAGCCTGTTTCGGCCATCGTGAAATACGACGGCAAGCGCTACAACACAGACGTTTTGCAGTCATTGGATGAAGCGCTTTTGCTTAGCGGACTAAAGCGTAACTGATTAATTAGTGCAAGCGATCAGCATGGTTCGGATATAGTGCGACAGACATTTGTTTTGGGCGATCGAAACCGCAGGGTCAGGACTCGCTATTTGCCTAGACGAACTAAAGCGGCCAAGCTCGAATGCTCCACCCCTCAAAATCAAAGGGGCCGTGGTCGAGTTTTTTCACACCTAACGAAATAGTGACCGCCACTTGATTGCTCAGTCCTTTAATTTCATCACAGGAGAACAAATTGTCGCGAAATATCGTATTGATCTTGCTGGCCCTTTGTGCCTCGTTTGCCCATGCCTCTTGCGGGGGCGGCGATGACCTGCGACCGCTGGATGCGCTGGGTGAGCAATCAAAAGCACTTCTGCTTGACCGCCAATTCAAGACACTCGACAAGATGGCAGAGGATTTCCGCGCCAAGAACGCGCTTGCGTCGGATGGTCAGCCAAAGCTCATGGGTTTCTACGCGGGCATATCGAAGGCTAATTCATTGTGCCGCGGCAGCACAGACAACGAGGCGATATGGGCGACGCATCGTGCTTTGTTGATCGATTGGAGCAAGGCGTCGCCCAAGTCAGTTGTACCGAAGCTCGCGCTGGCGAAGTTCGAAAGCGCCTATGGTTGGAAAGCGCGGGGCGGCGGATACGCATCAACCGTGACGGAAGAAGGCTGGAAACTCTTCGGCGAGAGGACTGCGCGGGCGCAGGCGATGCTGGAAAAACTGGAGTCCTCAGCCAAAGACGATCCCGAGTGGTATGCCACGACGCTGGACGTTGCATTGGAGAAGGGCTGGAACAACGAGCGTTTCGATGCCCTGTATGCGCGGGCAGTCAAGAAATTTCCGTATTACCTCTCGTATTACTTCACCAAAGGCGCGTACTACAGCGCCAAATGGCGCGGCTCGCAGGAAAAATTCAAGGCGTTTGTCGAGGAAGTCGTGGCGGCAACGGAGCCAAAGTTGGGGCAGACAATGTACGCACGCTTGAATTGGTCGGCGCAGACCAATGCGATGTTCCGAAACGGTCAGGCCGACTGGAAGCGGATGAAGATTGGGTTTGAAGACATGCTCAAAGACTATCCTGATGCGTGGAACCGAAACCACTACGGCAGGTTTGCCTGCCTGGCGGGCGACTTTGAAACCTCCCGCCGGCAAATTGATCTGGTCGGCAAGAAAATCATCATGTCGGCATGGGAGGACGACGAGGTGTTCTTCAATGCCTGCAACACGGTGATCACTCAGGATGGCAAACGGTACTAGGGAGGGTCTGATCAAGTGTCATCCTCGCGAACGCGGGGATCCATTTTTCGTTACAAAACATGGATCCCCGCGTTCGCGAGGATGACAAAACGGACTTGATCAGAGGGTCCCTGGCGACCTGCTATTGGGTCGTAGTGCGAGTAGAAAGGTCCACCGCCGATGGTTTTTCAACACTATCGCCAAGGCCAACTCAAAAGATAAACTCTTTAACTGGCGCGGCTTTCAGCGTTAAAGTGGTTGGAACGCCTCGTCAATGCTGGCATTCTGCTAGTTATTTGAAGAAATATGTGGTGCAGGCCTTGCCTCTTGCCTCGGAATCGTACGATCTTTGTCCTTGCAAATTTAACACGTTATGTTTAAATTGCAAGAATGAATAAATCTTCAAAAATCGAACAACCGCACTTACCCCGGTTTCGGCGCGTCGCGACGCGCATTGAAAATGCGCTGGTGACCAATCCCTGCGTCGTGCTGACGGGTCCGCGCCAAACCGGCAAGACCACACTGGCGCGCGAAATCGCGTCCCGCCGAGCGGGCAGCGTCTATCTGGATTGCGAACGGCCTTCCGATCTCGCGCGCCTCGCCGATCCGACCAGCGTGGAGCTCTTCTGCGCCGTGAATCCGGACGGCACGTTCATCCCCGAGCT
>ENA-OFCD01000833-OFCD01000833.1-metagenomes-genome-assembly--contig:-NODE-833-length-18057-cov-6.747861_pt1 | contig 18057 bp, 16 predicted proteins | sample MGYA00153392_OFCD01 | MGnify analysis MGYA00153392
ATCGATTACCAAAAGAATTCAATACTCCAGTGCCAGGATTAGAGCTGTATCAAAAGTACAAAGATAGCTTCCACCTAATCGCGCCTCCAAAACCATCAACAACGATCGATCCAGTAGTAGAGACGACACAGGTAAAGCCTACTGTTTTGACTGGTGTTAATTAGACGTAGACGATCGACATTTAGCTTCTGCACTCGATAGCTCGACTGTCAAACAATTTTCTTTTTTTGAGACGCTCTACGATCGAGTCCAGCTAATTCACACATCTAAATCTAGGGATTTTTGTGCAGACGCTCGATCGACACTTGCGTTAAAATTGAGTTATTTAGCCAAATGGACTTTGGAGGTTCTTGTGATGCTTGACTTTAATACGATCGCCAAAGGTGAGTTAAGGGCTGATGTCATCGCCCATCCTGAAGATTGCAAAGACGCACGTAGACAAGTATGATTGTCGATCGTGCGTCGTCACAAAAATTAATTAATCACTCTCTCTTAATTTATCCAGAACACTGCGATCTTCCAGTGTCGAAGTATCGCCAGATACCTCTTTTCCTGCGGCTAAATCGCGTAGTAATCGCCGCATAATCTTACCCGATCGAGTCTTGGGTAGCGCATCGGTAAAGCGGATTTCGCCAGGACGTGCGATCGCACCAATTTCAACACCGACATGTTTTTTCAACTCCTTCGCTAAACTTTCATCGCCCAGATAATTACTATTTAAAGTCACAAAAGCGACGATTTCTTCACCCTTAATTTCATCAGGTTTGCCGACAACTGCGGCTTCAGCGACGGCGGGGTGAGAGACGAGCGCAGATTCGAGTTCCATCGTCCCCAGACGGTGCCCTGAGACGTTGAGCACATCGTCGATGCGTCCCATCACCCAGAAATAACCATCCGCGTCCTGACGCGCTCCATCCCCCGCAAAATACATGTATTTGCCATCTTTGGGGGCGATGTGTTCCCAGTAAGTTTTGCGGAATCGCTCATCATCACCATACACTGTCCGCATCATTCCGGGCCAGGGATATTTGACAGCTAAGTAGCCACCATGATTGGCGGGGAGAGTATTACCATCGAGATCGACGATTTCGGCGATGATACCAGGGAAGGGGCGAGTTGCAGAGCCTGGTTTGGTGGGGATTGCGCCAGGAAGCGCGGTAATCATAATTCCCCCAGTTTCAGTTTGCCACCAAGTATCGACGATCGGGCATTTTTCCTTACCAATTACGCGGTGATACCACATCCAGGCTTCGGGGTTGATGGGTTCGCCGACAGTACCCAGGAGGCGCAGGGAGGATAGATTTCGAGCGTTGGGCAATTCTTCACCCATTTTCATGAACACGCGAATGGCGGTGGGGGCGGTATAGAAGATGGTTACGCCATATTTTTCGATGATGTCCCAGGTGCATCCAGGCTGTGAGGGACGAGTTACCCCTTCATACATTACGGTGGTTGCGCCGTTGGATAATGGGCCATACACGACATAGCTATGTCCGGTAATCCAGCCGACATCGGCGGTACACCAGTAGACATCGGTATCATTGAGATCGAAAATCCACTTGGTGGTGATATGGCTATAGAGATTGTAGCCACCCGTGGTGTGGACGACACCTTTGGGTTTGCCCGTACTGCCGGAGGTGTAGAGGACAAATAACATATCCTCAGCATCCATTTCGACAGCGGGACAGTCGGCGGACACAGTAGACTGAATTTCATGCCACCAGATATCTCGCCCCTCATTCATTGAGATGTCTTGCTTGGTACGTTGGACGACTAAAACTTTTTCGACTGTCGGACAAGCATTATTTTCCAAGGCTTTATCTACCTGAATTTTAAGAGGTACGATCGCATCTTTGCGCCAACCACCATCGGCAGTAATTACAGCTTTAGCTTTACCATTAGCCAACCTGTCTCGCAAAGCCTCAGCACTAAAGCCACCGAATACGACGGTATGTACCGCCCCAATTCTCGCACAAGCCAACATCGCGATCGCGGCTTCAGGAATCATCGGTAGATAAATCCCAACTAAATCACCTTTAACTACGCCCATCTGTTTGAGGGCGTTTGCCATCTGACAGACTTCGCGATGCAACTGAGCGTAAGTCAACGTGCGGGAGTCGCCTGGTTCGCCTTCCCAGATTAGCGCGGCTTTATTCTTGCGCCAAGTAGTGAGGTGTCGATCGAGACAATTGTAGGAGATATTAATCTTACCGCCTGTAAACCACTTGGCAAATGGGGGCTGCCAATCTAGTACCGTTTCCCACTTCTTGAACCAATGCAGTTCGCTTGTCGCGAGTTCTGCCCAAAACTGTTCGGGATTGGCTTGGGCGCGGGTGTAAATATCTTCATATTCCTGCAAGCTTTTGATGTGAGCAGCTTGGGAAAATTCTGCTGAGGGGCTAAATAGTCGCTCTTCGTGGAGCGTAGATTCGATCGATGTTTCTGACATGGTAGGAGCGGAGATCGGTTATCAATTATGTAGTCAATTATCGCCCAGTTAGCGGGACAAATTGCTAGTGACGATCGAGCTACGATTCTCTTTTAGAGAGGCTGTCGCCAACGAACACTCGTTCTCAATTTTTGCTAGGATCGAGTTACTAAACTATCCATCAACTGAGTATGAGTCCGGTCGAACGAATGACGATCAAGAAGATCTACACTTTACCAGCAGACTTGCAGCAGCAAATATTAGCATTTGCCGAATTTGTAGAGCTTAGAGCTAAATCCAATTCAGATGCCAATACTCAAGCATCGACTTGGATGATTTGGCATAGAACACAAGTCACTTATTGTCACGTCATGTAAGTACTTTCTTTGAGTCTTCTCGATTTCCTCTTTAAATTGAGACAGAGTTTTGTCAGAATGGTGTTCATAAGCTAGGAAAAATTCTGCGGGGTACATAAAATACTGGTTAATAACTTTCCTTATTATTCCCCAGTAACATCTGATAAACTACACTAATATTAAACTGTATACCGATCGTGAGCTAAGATAACTTGCGATCTTAGTATGCTTAAAGATCGACTAATTCATCCAGACGATCGTTAAACCCGCGATCGAGCTAGAGAGATTGCCCACTGCTGAAGAATCACGGTAAAATTGACCTAAAGATGTGTCCGCCAATCGGTCATTAAATTTAGTAACAAATGACGACTACAACCTCCCGATCGATCGCTAAACCTCTTTGGCAGCAAGCTTTAGCTACACCCGCGCCCGAATTTCCCCAAACGCAATTACAGATTCTCTCCGGTACGATTCCTGATGGCTTGCGTGGCACCCTCTATCGCAATGGCCCAGGACGACTCGAACGCGGCGGTAAGCGGGTCGGACATTGGTTTGATGGGGATGGAGCAATTTTGGCTGTAAAGTTTGCTGACGGGGCTGCTAGTGGGGTCTACCGCTATGTTCAGACCAAGAAATATCAGGAAGAAAGTCAGGTCGATCGCTGGTTGTATGGTAATTATGGAATGCTCCCATCTGGCAATCTCTGGGAACGTTGGGGTAAATCGCTGGGAAATGCTGCAAATACGTCGGTTTTGGCATTACCCGATCGATTGTTGGCACTCTGGGAAGGTGCGGAGCCTCATGCGCTAGATTTAGATACTTTAGCAACGATCGGGACGGATAGTTTAGGTAGCGATCTGACTCCATTAGTTTATTCAGCACATCCCAAAGTCGATCCAATTTCTGGATATATATATAATTTTGGCATCTCGATCGGCGCACAACCAAAACTCAATCTCTATGTGAGCGATCGCAGTGGTAAAGTCATCAAGTCTACTCAAACTAAATTACCCAGACTGACGACCGTTCATGATTTTTTGATGGTTGGTAATTATTTAGTTTTTTGCCTACCACCGATCGAGATTCAACCATTACCAATTTTATTTGGATTGGCTAGTTATAGTGAGTCTATTAAGTGGAAGCCAGAGTTAGGCACTCAGATAATGGTATTCGATCGTGAGGATCTGAGTCTAGTTACTAACTTCACTACCGAGCCGTGGTATCAATGGCATTTTGGGAATGGGTTTGTCGATGCTGATGGTAATATTGTCTGCGATTTAGTCCGCTATCGGGATTTTGACACCAATGAGTTTCTACGAGAAGTTGCTTCTGGTACAACTCAAACGGAAGCAATCGGGGCACTCTGGCAATTAGTTATCGATCCGACTGCTGATAAACTGATTAGTAGCGAACAATTAAGCGATCGCAGTTGTGAATTTCCACTTGTCGAAAGTTCTCAAGTCGGGCAAGAATGGCGATATACATATTTAGCTGTTCACAAGCCAAATGCAGTTCTCAGTCGAGAATTAGTCGGTACGATTGGAAGATTCGATCGACATACAAACAATTTAACTACTGCCGATCTCGCTAGTCATTTATATCCTACAGAACCGATTCATGTTGTCGATAAATTCGATGCTAACCGAGGCTGGATTCTTACAGTCGTATATGATGGCAATAATCATCAAAGTGAAGTCTGGATTTACGACTGCGACAGGTTGGAGGAGTCGCCCGTGTGTCGATTGGGTTTACCCAGTGTGGTACCAATGGGTTTTCATGGCACCTGGAAAACTAGTTGAACAGTTGACAGTTGACAGTTGACAGTTGACAGTTGACAGCGATTCGCTAAACCATCGGGTTCCGCGATGGTTTAGCGATCCGAGACACAATCGCTGTCCTAATGCCCTTGGCGGTTGCTACGATCATCAATTATCAATTAATTTAACTCCTCAAAAACTATCCGCTCCTAAATGTTAGTAAGATTCTAAAATCTCAGTACTAACAAATAGGAGCGGTCTAGGGGGTCCGTTCACTGGAACCTGGCTGCCGGGAGAAACTCTTCGACGGAGCAGGAGTGAATCTAGATAGATGTAGAAAAAGACCTACAGATGACTAGAGGACAGTCCCGGCACTCAGCCGGCTAACTCCAGTTTCGAGACCCAAACGCGTACTACTCTCTATCATGGGCACCACCTCCAAATATAATAATTGGTTAGCTGTTCGGAACAACGAGTAATTTACTACCTGAACTTAATCTAACATAGGTGCAGGTAATTGACAATGACAATTTTGCTATTTGTAGAGGCTGTGCATCATAGTGGGAGCACAGCCAACGCCAACGCCGAGTCAAGTTCGGTCTAGCCGACTGCGGTGGGCATCTCTACCTCACCGTTAGCTGTGGCTTCACCTGTTTGGAGTCGCTCGATGATTTCAATCATTTCGCGCTCGAATACTACTTGAGCGCGATTTGTTCTGCCACCTAGATACAATTTACCATCCTTAGTTACCGCCCAAACTTGGGAATGTGAGAAGTAACTCATCACTACTCCTAGCATCAGTAAACCAAAGCCTAAATAAACGATCGGAATACCAGGATCGGCTTTAATCTGTAGTCCAGTACCACCGATTAGATCGAGGATTTTTAGCGTCACACCATTAATCTCGATCGAGTTTCCAGCTCGGACACTAGAAAATAATTGCCCTTTGGTATCGTAGACTAATAATGTTCCTTGCAAGTCCTTTGCTAGGAGCGAAACACCTTCACTCAAATCTGGCTTAGTCGGAATCCAAGTTCCCCAAATCCGATTTTGAACACCGTCCCCTAGTTGAGCCATTGGTAGTCTAAAGATCGGACTATTATTCAGTTGAATTTTTACTCCAGAGATCGACCAATCAGTTTGGTAGTAATAAACTCCTTGATATTTTAGTGGCTTATTGACATGAATGGTTTGTCGATCGAGTTCTTTTTGACTCGCATTATCGACTACTGATAGATCGGAATAGAATTGATCGATCGTCCCCAATGGTGTATATTCAATCCAGAATCGATTAACTTTAACAGACCAATCTTTAGGTATTTGTCTATTTGACAATGGCCCAGCATCGATAATATTTTTAACTTGAAAAGTTGTGCCACTCGGCACCATCTCTTGAGCGACAAAACCTGTCATCGCCCCCCACACGCCGCCTAGTAAGGTCAAAATCATCCCGATGTGAACGACAATCGGCCCAATCTTACCAACTAATCCTTTGCGCGCATAGACTTTATCACCTTCTGTAAAAATCTTGTACTTCTTAACTGCTAACTGTTCGGTGAGTGCAGCTAAATCTCGATCGTCAATCTCAGCACTCAGAGCTAACCGTTGAAAGAATTTAGGATTATCATAAAACTTCCACTTCCGCGCCGACTTGAGCATCGGTAACTGAGTGGTAAAAGTACAAGTCATCAGACTAATTCCAAACAGAACTAAGAGTCCCAGATACCACCAAGTTCGGTATACATGGTCTAATCCGATAACTTGAATTACCTTCCAAGTCACAAAACCAAATAAGGCTGGATGTTCGGGATAATTAGCCTGATAAAATGCTGGTGTTTCTCCCTGCTCGATGACGGTACCAGTAATACTCAAAACTGCAATAATCAGTACTAAGGCGATCGCAAATTTAAGATTGGCGATAACTGGTACAATTTTCTTACGCCACCATTGTTGGGGTATCTGCCAGAAATTATTTGAATTTACGTTAGATTCGATCGCCATTCGATTTTAGATTTTGAATTTTGAATTGTGGATCTTTAAGGCTATCTAATGTTTAGAGTGGGCACTTCCCACCAGTTGGATTTTAGCTATAGCAATCCTATTTAAGTAGCTAGGTTGATGTAAGCTGATGTAGGGTGTGTTAGGCGCAAGCCGTAACGCACCAGTATCTGCTGAGATCGGGAATAAGGCGGCATAAGTATTGAGCATATGGATATTACCTGAAACCTAGCTGGTGGGCAATACCCACCCTACAATTCTGGACGCGAGAATCGAGCTATTCACCCAGGTGCGTTACGCTTCGCGATAACACACCCTACGATCTATCAACTATCAACTATCAACTATCAACTATCAACTAATTTAAAAGCTAGGGATTCTAGTTAACAAGGAAAATACCCCAAACCCAATCAATAGCACACCACTAGTTGGGGTAATCCATCCAGACCATTTACGTACTTCCAATAATCTTTTGATGACCGCCGTAAATGTACCTGCTAATATCAATGGTGCCACATAACCAGATGTGTATGCGAGGAGAAATCCCGCACCCAGTCCAATATTTCCAGTACTAGCTACCCAAGCCAATAGAGTGGCGAGTACTGGCGTACTGCAAGGCGAAGCGACTAACCCAAAAGTTACGCCCAGCAGATAAGAACGCGCTCCGTTGGGTAAATCTTTGGGAATCCAATCCATCCCGCCAAAATCGGGGAGTTGGAAGGGTAGAGCTTCGAGCAGATTTAACCCCATCAAAATTGCGACGATGCTAACAAAGATCGGCAATCCCAAACCAATTTGACCGTATATTTTCCCAACTACCGCTGCAAAAATCCCCAACCCAGCCAGAGTTGTGGCGATTCCAGCGCAGAAAAATGTCGATTGGAGCGCGGCTTGCCAACGGCTTTGGTATTGGTACCCACCAATGTAACCGATCGTAATCGGTAGCATCGATAATGTGCAAGGAGTCAAACTGGTGAGCAATCCCGCTGAGAAGATCGTGACTACAGATACCCACGTGATCTGTGTCAATTGTTCGGTGACTAGTCGATCGGCAAAGTGTTCGAGTTGATATAATGCGGTTTGAAGGTCGAGCATGAGGATAAAGTTCTAGAATTTTTACCAACAATAGTTAGCACATAGCTACAACTAGTTGCCGATCGAGTAAGAGTCATGAGATAATTGTAGACTGTGTTTATTTTATTCCCATGTTGGTGTAAAGAGTATGGCAGCCAAAAAGGGCGTTCGGATTATCATCACGCTGGAATGCACTGAGTGTCGTAGCAATACTGCTAAACGCTCCGCTGGTGTATCTCGCTATACAACTATGAAGAACCGTCGGAATACCACCGCACGGTTAGAGTTGAGCAAGTTCTGTCGCTATTGCAACAAGCACACGACACACAAAGAAATCAAATAGTAAGTAGTATTTTCTGACTATTTACTCTCCACTATCCACTATCTTTCTAAAAAAATGGCTTATTTTCGCAAACGGTTATCACCCATCAAGCCCGGAGAACCGATCGACTACAAAGATGTAGACTTACTACGCAAGTTCGTGACCGAACGTGGCAAGATTTTACCTCGGAGAATTACGGGCTTAACTTCCAAGCAACAACGAGATATGACTTTATCGATCAAACGTTCGCGTCAAATCGCTTTGATGCCATTTATCAACGTTGAAGGCTAACTAGCAAGGGATGAGGAATGAGGGTTGCTAGCAGCTTAATGTTTCCAGCAAACTTCATACCTTCACATTCCTGAGCCAACATTAGCCACGATCTCGATCTTGACCTTACACTAGAGAAGATACTGTCGATCGGCGATTCTCCTGAGGGAGAGGCTCGTGGGAACGATACTGGATTTACAACCAAATAACACGTAACAACGAACCGTTACAAGGGAAGAGACAGGGGTGGAGAAGGGAACTCTAGTTGAATTTTGGCATAATGGAGAACGTCGTTTAGCCATTGCCGATCGTCCAGAAGGAAAAAAACATTGGATTGCGATCGATAATCGGACTCAATCGCATACGCTCCATCCGCGCGACATTACCTATGAAGTTGCGGGAGTTACTTACAAACAACCAGCAGAAATCGATAAATTTACTACCGCAGTCGCACCAAATATCGACCCCGATAGCTTGGAAGTAGCTTGGGAAATGTTGGTAGAAGATGGGGAAACTATCGATCCGCCGACTTTAGCCGACTTATTATATTCCGATCGCACTCCGGCTTTATGTTACGCTGCTCACGTTCTGCTCTCAGACGATAAGGTTTATTTCAAGAACAAAAAAGAAGATAAATACGAAGCCCGCAATCGCGCTCAAGTTAACGAACTCAAACACCAAGCCACTGTCAAAGATCGACGAGAGGGCGAACAGCAAGGATTTATCAATCGCGTTCAGCAGCAATTAGCAGGTACGCCCGTCGAGTGGGAAGACACCGACAAACAGCGATTAGAAGTCTTTGAAAAGTATGTGCTCAATCCCGATCTTCCCCCGCAAAAACTGGGCGAATATCTGACGGCTCTCAATCGCACACAATCTCAGCCATCAGTATTCGCGCTGCTCGTGGAATTGGGTTGGTGGAGTATCCATGAAAATCTCCATCTGCGTCGTTCTCAGACTCCCCTTCACTTCTCACACAAGATGCAAACTGTGGCGCATGAACTAGTAACTAATCCACCTGTCGATCTCGACGAAACCAGCCGCCGCGATCTGACACACCTGAAAGTCTACACGATCGATGATGAGAGTACTCAAGAAATCGATGATGGATTGAGTGTGGAAATCTTGCCAGATGGGCGACAAAAGTTGTGGATTCATATCGCCGATCCCACTCGGTTATTATCGCCTGAGGATGAATTCGATCTAGAAGCGCGGAAAAGATCTGTCACAATTTATCTCCCCACGGGGATGATTCCGATGTTTCCGCCCGACCTAGCTACAGGCCCCATGAGCTTGAGGCAGGGACAAAAGTGCTGTGCGTTGAGTTTTGGGGTAATTCTCGATCCAAACGGTGCCGCGAGCGAATATGAGATAACTCCGAGTACGATCGAGCCGACTTATCGTTTGACTTATGAAGACGTTGAGGAAATGCTCCAATTGCGGATTCCTGGCGAGATGGAAATCGAGTCAATCGCTCAAGCTTCCAAACTCCGCACTCAGTGGCGGCTATCGCAAGGCTCGATTAATATCAACATGCCAGAGTCTACAGTCAAAGTGAGTGAGGGTGAAGTCTCGATCGATCTGATCGAAGACAATCGCGCTCGCAAACTAGTCGCAGAAATGATGATTTTGGCTGGAGAAGTCGCGGCTAAATACGGACAAGACAACTCCCTCCCCCTCCCCTATCGCGGACAACCCCAGCCCGAACTACCACCTGAAGAAGAACTAATTCTGATCCCAGTTGGGCCTGCACGCTCCTGTGCCATCCGTCGCTGTATGCCTCGGAGTGAAATGGCAACTACGCCGTCTAGACACGCTAGTTTGGGTTTAAACACCTACTCGCAGGTAACATCACCAATTCGACGTTATACAGATTTACTCGCTCATTATCAAATCAAAGCACACCTGCGCGGCGATGAGTTACCGTTCACTGTCGAACGATTGCAGGAAATCATGCTGGGGTTGGGGACAAATATCTATGAAGCGATTATGGTGGAACGTCAAACCAATCGCTATTGGACACTAGAATACCTCAATCGATCGGGCGATCGTGAGTGGGATGCTTTATTCTTACGCTGGTTACGGGAAGATGAGAGTCTCGCGCTGATTTTGATCGAAGAATTGGGAATTGAGTTAGCGATGAAGTTCAATCGGTGGATAGGTGCGGGCGAACAGATCCAGGTGCAAGTCGCCTTAGTCGATCCACGTCAGGATATCATCCATCTACGCGAAGTCACTAGTCAATCGAGTGATTCGGGTAATTAACCCAAGTTACTATTAAAAATCTAAGCGGTTTCCAACCGCTCCTCAGAGTACAAAGTCCGCCTTCGCGGACTAACATTTCAGTCCGCGAAGGCGGACTTTGCAGCACTAGCCACGATTTCAATCGTTGGCATTCCTACGAACTATGCCAAAAAAACAGAAATTTCCTCATTTACTCGGCTCGAAATGGACAGCTACCCAAAAGATGTGGGGATGGCGACACTTTCAAGTAGTCAATCGCAAACATGATGGAAAGTGGATATTTGCCGAGATGGTATCATCTTGCGATCCTGACGTGAGATTTTGGATCAATGCTCAAGCAATCAAAGATACCAGCCAGTGGAAACCAGGTTGGCAATCTCTGGAGGAAATGGGATTAGGCAACAATGATGAGTTGGTGCTGATAGAGTAAGATTGGGTTGCCTAATAAATAGAGTGCCTAGTCTAGACCCAGGGTACCCTCAGAGCTACGCTCTAACTAGTCTTAACCCCTAAAGCCTAAAGCCTAACCCCTAAACCCTAAAGAATGTTCCGTCTCGCCAGTCAAATCGAAGCCATTTTATATCTCAAGGGACAAGCCCTAGATTTAGCCTTTATCGCTGAGTGTGCGGGGTGCGATCGAGATGCCGCCGAAACTGCCATGATCGAGTTGATGGATGATTACAACCATCGCGATAGTGCGCTCGAAGTCGTCGAAACACCCCAGGGTTATACACTCCAATTGCGGGCTTCATTCCAAACTCTGATCGACAAAATGATTCCGCCCGAAATCGGTACGGGTGCGCTGCGAACTCTAGCCGCGATCGCCATCAAAGGATCGATTTCCCAAACCGATCTGGTAGAATTGCGAGGGAGTGGTGCCTATCAGCATGTTCAAGAACTAGTCGAAGTAGGATTTGTTCGCAAACGCCGTCAACAGGGGAGTCGCTCTGCACTATTGCAGGTAACTGACAAATTTCACCGCACGTATGAACTTAATGACTTACCGATTCCACAACTAGCAGTAGCGGCTACTCTGGCTACTTTGGCTGAGGAAATTGTTGATGAAGCCTTGCTGTTCGCGCAGCGTCCCGAAGGGAAAGAGAATCGGGTGGATTTCACTACCGAGTCAGAATAGATCGTGTATAATTACAAGCCTACTCGCATCCCATCTTGCTGTGCCTTTAACTCAAAATCGAGTAGTTGAATGCGGATAACCGTTCTGAGGGCATAATAATACCAGTAATATTACCAATCCGATCGACTCGATAAGACAGTATCATAAGAATATCGAGTTGTTCTTGCGACCCTCCTCAAAAGAGAATCGTCTAAACTAAACCAATTACCACCTCGATCCTTCTAAGCAATAATGGCATTTAACTCTGATTTTCTGGAACGCAAATCTGAAGATGCTCAGGTAAATAACTTACTCAAGTATCTCCAACATCAATCCCCAGAAGTCTTAGCCCAAATCGCTAAGGCGACAACCCCTCAGGTAAAAGATATTATCACCCACAACATTCAGGGATTGCTCGGAATGTTGCCTAGTGAAGGCTTTGGTGTTCAAGTCACCACAGATCGTGACAACCTAGCCAATCTCCTTGGTTCGGCGATGATGACTGGATACTTTCTGCGCCAAATGGAACAGCGGATGGAACTAGAAGATATGTTAATGGGTTCTAGCTCGATCGAACAAGAGTAAAGCTACCCCTACAAAGCACCTGTAGGGCGTGCCTTTGCTGTGTTACCCAAGTTGTGGCGTTAGCAGTCTAGGCACCTTGACGCAAGACTACTACCTATTTCGCTTCAATATTGATTAGACTAACCTAAGTTGTTACCTATAACCCCAGCGGTTAGAAACCGCTGCTCGTGATACGAAGTCCGCCTACGCGGACTAAATATACAGCGGTTCGCAGGCATATGGGGGACACTTTAAATTCTCTACCTCTTTCTGAATGGGGCTTTTGAAGATAACTGTACCCCATGAACCCGCAAACTGCTGTATCAGTCCGCGTAGGCAGGCTTTTGCCGCGAGCGGCAACAACCGGACTTTGCAATATTAGCCACGATTTCAATCGTTGGCACTCTAGTAGGTCGCAACTTGAGTTAGGCTAGTCTGCGTAGGTGGACTAGTTAAATTTCGTAGCAGACGATCGGTTGTAATAATTTCACTTGTCCATGCAAAACTGATAAAATAAGTCTCCATCCTCAAAAGGCTGTTGATTGGAGAGGTTTTTGAGCCAATTATCATCAATTAATCTTTGTCCGAGGGCAACAGCCTGATGACGCTCGATCTTTAGTCTAGTAGACATCCAGTTTACTCCTTCTCTGCCAATTAGACAGCGGAGATAGGGCAGCCGAAAACTTTGCGATCGATTCTCGATCTTGACTCCTTGGGGAGATCGCATTTCCTGAACTAATTGAGCTAAGTTGAAATACTCAACTATCTCGTGCGCCGATTCAACTACTTTAATAATATACCTATCTTCATGCCAGATCGTCACAATATCTCCATCCTCTACTAGTAGGCAAGCCAGTGCGGGTTCTGGATCGAGATAGTTGCGGCGCATTTCTGTAATTGCTGCCTGACGCTGCTGTTGGGGATAAGAATTACCACGGACAAATAAATTGCTTTGGTAATTTACCCCGCTGACGATTTCTGATGTGGTGCCAAACTGACGTATGAGTTGACAATAACTTACGTCTTGTGACTTGAGTAACATGTCACCTGATTTCCTAATTGGACTAAATTAAATTTGTGACCGACGATCGATGATATTGGCGGTGAATCATGCCCCAATAGTAGATTGGCTATTGGTTGATGTCTGAGTGAGTGCATTCCAGATTGGTATTTATCTCAATATTAATTAATATACCCCTCGATCTAGTCGATATTAACTTCTAAAAAAGGATCTTGGTAGCGATCGCTACCAAGATCGGATGTATAAAATGTCGCTAGCCTTGGCGGTTGCTAGATCCACTCAGTTAACGAACTAATTATAACCAGGGGGTAAATCTCGTTGAGCAAATGGCATCGAGCGGCGGAGATGATCCAGCGCATACTTGATATTTTCACCAGGATCGACAGCAATCCAGCCATCAGGAGTCGATACTCTGGTCTCATAGTGTAAGTGAGGGCCAGTAGAGTTGCCTGTGCTGCCTACTCGTCCGATGACAGTGCCTTGTTCGACGATCTGACCTGGTTGGACAAAAATTTCGGACAGATGACCGTAGAGAGTCTGCTGAACGCCGTTGTGTTGAACCACAATTGCTTTACCATAACCACCCAACCAACCGGAAGATACGATCGTGCCAGATCCGGCAGCAACAACAGGTGCGCCAGTCGGTGCGCCAATATCAACGCCAGAATGAAAGCGGCGACTACCTGTAATTGGGTGTGTCCGCCAGCCAAAGCTGGATGTCGTTGGCGCGGGAGCGGAGAGGGGATATATTAACTCCGACAGCTCATTTTGCCCAGTACTGGTAAAGGCTACAGGGGATTGTGATGGGCGGACGCTAGGAATCGTGGATACGACTGGGACTGTTTTAATCTCACTGATTTGGGGCAATCGAGCCACTGCTTGGACTTCAATCCGCTGAGTTTTTGGAGCGGGTACGAGAATCTCGATCGAGCCTGCGGTAATAATGTCCGTCGATCTTGGCTCTGACTGGGCAGTGAGCGTCCCCATTGCGGCGGACTTCATTGGTGTGATGATTGGTTTGATGCCAGTCAATGGTGTTCCTTGAGTAGAAATTGTCGGACGTTGCGGCAGAGTTGAAATTGTTCTGGATCGATCGATCCGTGGCGAGATGGATTTAGCTGCTGGGAGGCTAACAACTGTTGGTACTGCTCGATAACCATTGCTTGAAGCTGCGGTAGCTTGTGGCTGAATCCTAGTTGCTGGAGCAGATTGACTGGCTGTGGATGTGGCAACGTAGCTAGGTTGAATCTGACTCCTAGTTGTCGTGACTATTTCCCTAATTTGACTGGGGATAATCGTACTCAGGGGAGCCGGAACGGGAAGATTGACAAATTCTGCGGTAGTGATTTGCGCTAGATCGGAATTGACACCAACGGTGTAGTGCTCGGCAGTCAATAAATCGGTATGTTGCGGACGGACAATCTTGCCTGTGGGCGAAATTGAAGCTGATGCCGGAGCTACAGCAATTGGCACCTCCCGATTTGGAAGTTGTGCGGGAGCAAATCGAATTGGAGATTGTGTCTGAGTGATGGGAAGGTAAGGACCATAGATTTGTCCCTCCCCTGTGGCAACAATTTCAGCCGATGCCGATGCGTTTTGGAGTGCCTGTGCTTCTGCTTGAGATGTGGATATTGGTTTGAGATCTGCCCAAACAACTCCAGTGCTACCAATAAAGCTGAGACTACCGAGCCAAGCGACAATCTTTAGTAGTAAGGGATTTCGGAAAAAGATACTCAACCGAGGCTGGTGGTATAAATGATGCGATGTTTTTTCTGCCTTGCTGCTCATAATTATTTGTAATTTAACGCAGTCTTTGTTCAGAACTATTTATCCGCTTTGGCATCGCAAAACCAATTAATTTCGGATGTCCAAAGCCCCTAATCGTAGCCCAATGTGAATGTACCAGGTACGAGATAGGTTTCAATTATCTCTGTGGCAGTCGTGAAACCGATGCGTAACTCTCCTTGTGGTGAGATGCCCAAAACGGTGCCTAACTTACCATTCACTCTTACTGAGCGTCCACGAACAGTGAGTAGTTCTAGATAGTCCAACAGCAAACTGTCGATCGTTACTGGAGTGCAACGTTTGTACCCGCTTATGATTCCCCTAATAGTACAGCTTGTTAACATCTCGATCGAAAAATTTCGGTAATTTGGCTGATAATCATTACTGTGAGCTAAATTTATTGCTTTATCCCCGACTGAATTAGCATAATTAATACCTACCCCCACGATCGCCGATTGAACTTTACCATGAGAAATCCGAGTTTCGGTGAGAATTCCTCCTAGTTTTCGATCGGCTAGCATCAAGTCATTCGGCCATTTAATCGCGACTGGAATCCCTTGTTGTCTCAATTGATGAACGATCCCCCAGATAATCCCGATTGTCAATTGATGCACATCGATCGCTAGTAAGTCTGGAGATATTAATATTGATAGATATAAGCCGCCTTCGTCAGAATCCCATTTTCGCTCTCTTTGTCCGCGTCCGGCTGTTTGTTTTTTAGCAATGACGATCGTGCCCGCAGCTACATTTTCTTCGACAACTAATTGAGATAACTTTTCATTAGTTGATGTAAGTACATCAAAGATATAAATATTAAAATCTAAGCTTAAAGAACGATCTTCTGCTAGTAAATCTAGTATTTTTTGACGATCCATGAATCCTAATCCCTAATATTCAACAACTCACATTTTGCATCAAATCACCATTCACCATCCACTATTCACCATCCACCATCCACCCCCGACACTAGCTGTCTAATTTAACACTGGGAAGGAATTAAGTTATTTCGACAATTTCGGTATAATCAAAGTCATTAGGACTACGCTGGATCAGAGGATACCGATGATGATTTAGCTCCAAATAATCTTCAGGACAATCTAACTTAGAAGTATAGTAAGTCAATATATATTGCCGACCAATTTTTGGCTGCATTTCGGTTTCGACTTCATCGCGCCATTGGGTTTTGGTTACTAGTACAACGAGTTGATTGGCTAATTGAGGCAAGATCTGGGAGATCTGGCGGCGGGAGATGCGATCGAGACTGCCAAATGGTGAGTCCATAACGATCGGAAAGGTATTGCTCTGGGGTACTGCTAGCAATTTTTGTTCGCTCCAGTCTTGAACTCGTGCGGCTTGACGTTTGCGATAAGAATCGATGATTCCACCGATAAATGAGAGGCTAAGAATTTGATTTTCTCCTGTCGATGCGGCGACAGTGGTTTCGACACCTCTAGTAGTTTCAACTAATATTAACTCGTATTTTTCAGTGATTTTAGGTAGATATGGGGTAGCAGAAATTGATTGAAAAATTTGTTGAACGCGCTGTTCAAGTTCTAGCCGGAATTCTTGTTCTTGCTGATGACGCATCATCGTTAATTGGTCGATCGCTATTGTCGCTGCTTGGAGGCGGCGGTGAGCTAAACTTTGACGATCTTGGTTTATTTGTTGTTTAGCGATCTGTTTGGCTAGTGATTGAATCTGTCCTTCCAGGTGGATGATCTGCTGTTTGTGCTGACCTTGTGTCAGCGTTAAGTCGCGGACTTTAATACCGATCTCATCAAGCCGTTTTTGGAGATTACTAATCTCACTATTAGTATCTTGACGGAGTTGAGATTCGAGACTGTCGATACCGATCTCTAGCTGACTAATTTCGGCTCTAGCCGTAGTGACAATTTGCTGCTGAAGCGCGATCGCTTGCCAAAATTCGCGCTCTTTAGTTTGGAGATCTTCAACTTGAGTAATCAGCCGCATGGTTGTTTCTTCAATTACGGCAATACTGGCTCGTGCCAGCCAAGTTTGGACTTGGGTATAGGCAGGAGTATCAGGAGCTAATTTCGTGCCGCACAGACAGTTTTGATGTTGAAGGAGTTGACTGAGAAATTCGCGAGAGATCCCTTGATTTAGTTCGCCGCGCTCGCGCAATTCGGCGACAATATTCTGAAAATCTTGAGTTAGATCTGTCAGTAATACAGTATAAGCTTGAGTTGAGATCGACTGTTTGATCGCTGTCTGTGCTTGATGGAGTTGGGTTTGGTGGATCGCTTTAGTCCGCTCTAATTCTTGCCGTTGTAGTTGGGTGGCTTTGGCGGCGGTAAGTTCGAGTAGATAACGATCGATTTCTTGCTCAATTTGTTTGAAAGTGGCGATCTCCTGACTGATTTCAGCTTCGCGTTGCTGGATGAGATCGATCTCTTCCGGAGCCAGATCGCGCAGGCGCGCAGTGAGCGGCATCGCGATTCCGATCGCGGCGGTGGCGAGCTGCTGCATCGCGGGCGTGACGATCGCGGCGGTGGTCGGCAAGTCGCGCGCCGAGGGGCGGCTCCGCTTCGACTCCGCGCGACCGGGTGACCGTCCCGTGATCGCCACGAACCTCCTCGGCGACGAGGCCGACGTCCGCGCGGCGAGCGACCACCGGCCCGTCTGGGTCGAGGTCGAGATCACGCCGCGCTGACGGAACGAGTGGACACGCCTCAGCGTTGCGAGGATCATGCGGCTCACCCGTTCCCAGGCAGGAGGACCGCATGCGCGCGACCCGGATCACGGCCAACCTTCGCGTGGCTGACGTCGAGGCAGCAAAGGGTTTCTACACCGACTATCTCGGACTGAGCACCGAGGAGTTCAACATGGGATGGGTGGCCCGATACACCTCACCTGACACCGGGGCCAACGTCCAGCTCGTCACGGGCGACGCAACAGCACCCGAGGACTCGGTCATCTCCGTCCACACGGATGACGTTGACGATGCCTATGAGGAAGCTCAGAGACTCGGTTACGAGATCGTGAAGCCGATCGCGACCGAGGAGTGGGGCGTGCGCCGGTTCTTCGTCCGTGCGCCGGACGGAAACATTCTCAACATCGTGAGACATCGGGACTGAGAACCGCCAGGACTGAGACCAACCGGACT
>ENA-OFCD01000834-OFCD01000834.1-metagenomes-genome-assembly--contig:-NODE-834-length-18054-cov-7.044947_pt1 | contig 18054 bp, 16 predicted proteins | sample MGYA00153392_OFCD01 | MGnify analysis MGYA00153392
TCCCAGCACCACCGCCACCCAAACCCAATCTATCCGGTCATACCCCCCCGCCACCACCGACAGCCCCCAAAATCGCGCAGACGCCCACTGTTACCTATCACTTACCGCCAGGACAGCCAAGTATCGGCAAGTTAGTAGCGGAAGCTTTTGATGCTGGTTATTCAGATGTACACGTTGGTGTCGGCGAAACGCCCAGATTTCGCAATCGGGGTGAGATTGAAACAACCACCTATCCCGAAACAGATCTGCCGACTTTTATGTCCTGGCTATATGAAGTTTTGAGCGATGAAGACATTCGGACATTCCAGGCAAATCTAGACTTTGATGGTGCTACCCAGTACGAATTTGCGCGGGTACGGATCAATGTATTTGACTCGCTCTATGGCTATGCGATGGTGATGCGACTGATTCCGATGCAGATTGCCACGATTGAAGAACTCCGGTTGCCAAATGTACTTCGGGATGTCTGTCATCAGCATAAAGGCTTAATTCTCGTCACAGGCCCAACGGGTTCGGGGAAATCGACATCGATGGCGGCGATGGTAGATTATATGAATAAAGAAATGCCGCGTCACATCATCACGATCGAAGATCCGATCGAATTTATCCACAAAAGTAAACGCGCTCTGATCAAGCATCGGGAAGTTGGCGCGAATACACTGATGTTTGATACCGCCCTCAAAGCCGCCCTGCGAGAAGATCCTGACGTGATTTTGGTCGGAGAAATGCGCGATCGCGAAACAGTCAATACCGCCCTCAAAGCCGCGCAGACTGGGCACTTAGTAATCGGCACCTTGCACACCAACAGTGCGATCAAAACCATCGAGCGGATTCTCAATCTATTCAAACCAGAAGAACAAGCCGTGATGCGGGTATCCCTGGCAGAATCCCTAGTTGCAGTCATCTCACAAGGTTTGTGTCGGACTACCGATGGTAAACGCGCCGCCTATCACGATATTCTCATCAATACTGAAACCGTCAAAGACTACGTTCGCGATGGTAAGTACGACGAGATTGCCCCACTGATGACTGATGGCGAATTCGATGGGATGATCACCATGAACAAATCTCTATTTGCACTCTATCAAGAAGGGCGAATCACTGAGGAAACTGCACTGGAACTCTCGCCGACAGCTAATGAGATGGCGATGATGTTACGCGGGAAAATTTAGGCAGTTATGGTCTAGTAGATGTGAGTGAGATGATATGCTGGTGCGAACCTCCGCCAGGAGAGCATTTTTACATCACCGACTCATCTATCTACAGATCGGGAACACAAAACTTAATTGCAGGTCATGGAATATCATCAGCGTTCATATTTTTAGTTAGGTTTAATTCCCATGTCTGGATCCATGTTCCAAAAATCGATCGCGGCTACTTTAGGTGCAGCGATTGTTTCCACAGGTCTTTTTGTCAGTATTTCTAGTCATGCCCAAAGTGGTACGCCTGGGACAACTACCAGCCCAAGCACTAGACCAACTCCAATGCAGACACCCAGTAGTGGTGGGTCGATGGGTAATCCAGGTACAACGACAACTCCTAGTGGTGGCATGTCCACTCCTAGCGGTGGTATGTCTACCCCTAGCGGCGGCATGTCTACTCCTACCAAAACACCTAAAGCGACAACTTCTACTGGCAAAACGATCGTCAGTATTGCCTCTGGAAATAAAAATTTCTCAACATTAGTTACTGCCCTAAAAGCAGCAGATCTAGTTGAAACTTTATCTGCTGAGGGGCCTTATACAGTATTTGCACCCACAAATGCTGCCTTTGCCAAAATACCTAAAGCTACTCTGGCAAATCTGCTCAAGCCTAAGAACAAAGAGCAACTCAAAAAAGTCCTCACGTACCACGTCGTTTCTGGTGCTGTGACATCCAAGATGCTCAAGTCAGGAAAAGTTGCCACTGTTGAAGGCGGTAATGTTACTGTCAAAATCAGCGGCAAAAAAGTGCGGGTTAATAATGCTAATGTCATTATGGCTGATGTCAAAGCTAGTAACGGTGTGATTCACGCGATCGATACCGTGCTGATGCCACCTACTAAGTAGTAAACAGTTGACAGTTGACAGTTGACAGTTGACAGCGAGGTTTTTAAGATGGGGATTTAGACCCCATCCTAAAAACAATCCACCTCAAGGTGGGGGATTTAAACCCCGAAGCCATAGCTTCTGCTCTTTGTTAATAGATGAGGCTGGTTTCCTTTTACAGTCATAATATAATCATTGTCGCCATCAATAATCAATTCAACAGTTTTTTTTGGCAGTGTAGTGCATCGGCTGTAATGACGATATGCTTGCCAGACAGCGTTTGAACCAAATCCTCTACTACCCCAATTTCACTTTTCTTACTATTCTCCATAACTTGATGCCTAACGACCCATCCTTGCTGATGACTATAGACTGAGACGACACTTACAAAATTTTGACAGGATTGATTCCCACCTGTAAGAGTACTTTTAATACATTTACCATCGCTCGCAAATAATTCTCCGGTGGCGATCGATAGAGCTTGCTGTGCCCAGACATTGAATAGATTCGCCATAATTTAAAAATCCATTGCCATCATGATGTTTCTAAATGTTGATGCTGATGGAAACCGAGTCTCAGGTGGTAGTTCTAATAATTCAAGTAAGCGTAATCGATGATTTTTAGTAAATGAAGCTAATGGTTTATACCCCCAATATCCGGTACAGCCTCCTAATAAAACTCTAGTTAGGATCAATCAAAGCTCATGTCTAATCCCTCTAGTATGTCGATAATCAAAGAACAGCTTTGATTGCTTCGATTAAATTCATGCCAATTTCCCACTATTTTTTGAGATGTTTTCAATGACTCACTTTCCCTATGATATGTTTTCTCTGACGACAATTAATCCACCCTGCTACAGGTAAATTGTTTAGGGGTGCCCCTGGTGGGTACCCTGGATCTACACTAAGCACTAGCAGAGATCTAGGATAGTCAGTGGATGATGATAAGCATGTTTAGGAGCTTGGCTAGAGCAAAGTATTTAATTCTCGATCGCATCATGAGCTGATAAACCTTCACTATTGGCTCCAAAATACCAAAGAGCTGTGGCAACCTCTCCCAAATTAACGGTTTTCTTAGGTTGGAATAAGGTGGTGTAACCGAATACTCGCCGGATATTGGATTGTTCGCCATTTTGAAAATCAGCCAAAACGGCGCGGAGTGCTTTGGGATCGACTTTGCCAGCGTCTTGAAATCCCCACGTCTGCTTTACGGCATCTAGAGATGCGGCTGGTAGTGGCTGCCGAGTATCTAGAGGTACTTTCCACAAAATTAGCTGTTCTCTCGTTAGCAGGGCATTAGGACGGAAGAGGACGCTAGTAGCATCACCACTGAGAGGGCTGGGGATGAGTCCCGCTTCGGCTAATCCCTGAATGCTGGAGAAATCAGGATTGGTGCTGGGGACATCCTGAAATGCGGGTTTGGTGTCAGTGGTAGCTAGCTTGAGTTGCTGGGTGGGTTTGGTACCTGTAATCCGGTTGTGTGCGGCGACTAGCCAGCGAGCGTATTCGCGACGGGTAACTGCATGATTGGGAGAGGTATCGGCACTAGTCAATACACCGATTTGGGTGAGATCTTTTAAATATTCTGCGGTAGTGGCGGGTAATTTGGAGATCGGTTTAGTGCTGGGGAGAGGGGATACTGTTGGTGAGGGGCTAGTAATGGCTGGTGTCGATGTTGTCGGTGTGGGGGTTGGCTCTGGTGTCGTCGCTCCCTGCCAACTGATTGTATACGTTGTTACTCCAGCCTGTTGCTGCTCTGAGCTGGGTTGAGCTGCAATCGTCACCTTGAGTTGCTGTTGGTTGGCAACTACTAGTTGAGGATTACTATCGCTCGGTGCGGTGACAATTTGCCATTGTTTGGCAGTTAGTTCTTTTTGGTAAAATGTGTAGACTAGATCGATCGGATCTGGAGTCGTCCAAGTTGCTACTGTTCCCTGTGCCTGAGTCTCTGTCGATTGAAGTTTAGCTTGAGGGTAGAGGGGGAAATCGGCGGGGAGGGAGTTGTTACTAGCGGCTGTTGATGTTCCTGTCCCGCCTGCTGGGTTAAGTTTTGGATCTGGTGCTAATGTAGTTTGCAGCGATTTTCCACCATTGCATCCAGAGACGATAACGATCGAAATGATTGCCAGACAACGTAGCAATAAATATTTGTGAGTATAAATAATACCGACCCGGATCTGCGATCGAGACACAATTGGTTATTTTCTGGGGTTCTAATAATTCTATTATACTTAGGTTTGCTACATCGCTAATCATCCGCCTCATCAGTCGGATCGAACCAGATGCGCTTGGAGTTTGACCGATTTAGGGATTGGATTTCCAGCGGATAGCAACTGCTCCAGTAAATATCGTTTACCCAGTTGCAGATGCTACAACTAGGTAAACTCTATGATTTAAATTTCGCTCAGATTTTAGCTTGGAGCGATCTGATAAATTCCCTAATAATGTCAGTTTTAGTTCTTTCAGTCTTCTCAGCAAAAGCTTCGAGAATTCTAAGTTCTTGTTCGGGAATCTTCACATTTAATTGTTTCAAAGACATATTGCGTCTACCTGAAGGGGTGCTATACTGAGTTGATTGATCCATGGTTTTCGTATCAATTTGAATTAATACATACTTGTCGTTAATTGTGTCTACCGTAAAGTAACAAAATTACCTCAGCCTTAACGAAATGAAGACTGTAGCTATTTAAATGTATCGGCTATAAATGAGCCATTGAACAAGTACATCCCAAATTAGACCACAAGCCTAGCACTAATAACTACTTTGTATGAGTGTTATTGTCGCACGAAGGCGACTCGCACAGCGATTACCCCAAATCGGTAGCAGTTACTCAATTATTTGAGTAACTGCTACATCACAAACAGTCAACTAAATGAGGATTATTTAGGGCGACGATTTTGTAGAAAAGCGGGTAAGTCAGCACCAGCATTTTGAGGTGGCTGAGGCTTAGGAAAATTGTCGTCACCGACAGACGATCCCTGTGGCTTGCGGCTGTGGTCGGATGAAGCAGAGGGCGTCCGAGTTGGCACAGCAGTTGGCGGCCGACGAGCGATTGGCTCGGAGATTTCGCCTGTAAATCCGGTGGCAATGACTGTAATCCTCATCTCACCCTGCATTTGTGGATCGATTACCGCACCAAAGATAATATTCGCATTGGGATCTACAACTTCGTAAATAGTTTCCGCAGCGGTATTTACTTCGATTAGGGTCATATCAGAACCGCCAGTGATGTTCAAGACAACACCTCGCGCACCTTCTATCGAAGATTCTAATAGTGGTGAAGTGATTGCTTGGATGGCTGCCTCCCGCGCTCGTGATTTGCCAGATCCTTCACCGATACCCATTAGTGCCGAACCTGCATCAGCCATAACTGTACGGACATCGGCAAAGTCAACATTGATCAGTCCTGGAATTGTGATGATATCAGAAATTCCCTGGACGCCCGATCGCAGTACGTCATCGGCAATGCGGAACGCTTCTTGAACTGGAGTCTGCTCGTTGATTGCCTGAAGCAGTTTATCATTAGGAATGATAATTAAGGTATCAACTTGACTTTGCAGTCCACTAATGCCTTCCTCCGCTTGGTTTGTCCGTCTTCGTCCTTCAAAGGTAAAGGGACGAGTGACGACTCCTACTGTCAAAGCACCCATTTCTTTGGCAACTTCAGCCACAATCCGCGCTGCTCCAGTTCCAGTTCCACCTCCCATTCCCGCAGTGATAAACACGAGATCGGCTCCTTCCAGAGCCATCGCGATTTCTTCACGGGATTCTTCAGCGGCTTTTTGACCGATGGCGGGATTGCCACCAGCACCAAGTCCACGGGTGAGTTTTTGACCTAATTGAATCCGCCGCGTCGCATCAGAATGTGATAATGCTTGCGCGTCAGTGTTCATCGTCCAAAATTCGATGCCTTCAATATCGCTGGCAATCATCCGATTTACCGCGTTACTGCCGCCACCGCCAACACCAATTACTTTGATACGGGCGACACTGCTAAAAGTGAGATCGTCGGACATTCTGTCATCCTTTGGTGTGGTATAACCATCTCGAATTGAGTGGCTTTTGAATCCTGGATAGGAGAGTGGACTGGAATTATTCATGCGCTAGTTATTATTAGTGCCAGTTAAAGCATAGTAACCCGCATTATAGATATTTTTTGAGATTACTTAGATATGTAGTGTATATATTTTAGACAGCATCACCCGATCCTTGAGTTAAATTGATAATAATCTAGCAAGATCTCGTATGGGTAGACAATTACCGAGCTAGAATATAGAGATTATAGAAAAATAGTTTCAAGTCGCAAATATTAGAGCTGACATGCTATTGATGTATTTAAATGTAGCATTAAAAAATTTAGAGTTAATGTTAGTCGGAGATCGGTTTAATAGCTTTTGGGACAATCGGGTTGAGTTGTAATTTGGGCAGATCGGGATTTTCCAGATCTAGTAGTTCGACATCAGCAGATGAAGTATGTTTTTGCCAATCCCTGAGTCGATCGAGCTGCTGCATTTGATTATTTAGCCGCGATCTATCTCCGAACCTACCCAATTTTACCTTGCCTACTTCAGTTTGCAGCATCAAATTTTGGGGATTGCGACAATCGATCGCGCCAATTGCGACTGGACTAGTCCGAACAGCCTGATAAATTTGCGTCCAATTGGGACAGCTACCCTGCGCTGGCAACATCAATTGTAATGTCGGTAACGATCGCCAGACTGTGGGGCGATAGCTAGAAATCGGTAATTGAAGACCGCGTTCGTCGATAAATATTTGCGCTTGAGTGCTACGGACGATCCGCGCCACTGGGGGAGAATCCTGCACCTGCACGAGCAGGCGAGGTGGTAGTAGCTCTCGATCGATCTTCACACTAGGAATCGCGGCTCGTTCGAGCAGTTGGGATCGCAATTGTTCGGGTGCTAACTCCATAATTAGCTTTGGGTAAGGAATTGCTAACATCGATCGGATCGTCTTGTCGCTGAGATACTGATTCCCCTCAATCCGAATCTGTTCGGCTTGAGAAATCGTCCAGTCAGGTCGATCGATTACCCAAGCCAACCCAGCTAAAATCCCGCTCATACACACAAATCGCCACGCAGAGGTGACGACTCTGACTCGCCGTTGCTGTTGCAATTGGCGACGACGTTGCTTTAGATGTTCTTTAGATGCAGATTGGGACACGCAAGTAGGGAGGGATTAGGGACTAAGTAGCGGCTAATTGGGCACGAATTCTGTCTGGACTCGTTGCTGACGATCGCTGCTGATGACGATCGACTGGTCTTGTAGTTTCCCGACACCGCGAGTTCCAGTAAATTTGATGAGTGGATTAATTTGTTGATATACTACATTACCAGTTCCGATGAGCTGTTGGGAAGCGATCTGCCAGATTAATCGATCGGCACCAATTTTCGCTTGGTTGCGAGTGGCTACTCCCCGCGCATTACCTGTAAGTGTGGCTGTGGATGCTTTGAGGTTTAGTTCGCCAGCATTGCCATTGAAGCTGACGGCTTGTTGTTGCTGGACGATTTTCAACGGTCGATCGGCTGTGACTACCTCTCGGTCTAGATTCCAGCTAAATGACTCACCATTGACCTGAATTAGCGGCTTGGTGGCATTCAATTGTACATTCCCTTGTAAATTAATGATTTTGAGATCCAGGGCGGTAGAGAAGGTATTGGCGATAACTTTGGCGGTAATTTGATTTCCCTGGTAGCGTTGAATTTGGGTCGATCGATCTCCAATTACTTTTCGCTCTTTGAGTTGCCAGATCAGATGCTCTGTCTGCATTGCCAATCGGGGATCGCTAGAAAATGCGGCGATCTTGCCAGACAAATCCATTTGTTGGGTGCGGGTGAAGTATTTGCCGCGATCGGCATTAACCTGGAATTTAGGTTGATTTGCTTGAACGCGATCGCGAATAATCAGCAAGTCTGCTTTTGGTTGCCATTCTACCTCTTGTCCGATTAAAATCAAATTATTTCGAGTTTCTTTGGTGACTACATCGCCGCGTAGGATCACTTTTTCACCTTCTTGTTCTACTTCCCCTGTTTTGGCGGTAATGTGCATGATGACTCGACCATCTTGATATAAATCGCCATCTAAATTAGTTACCTTGGCGCGTTTGCGATCGGGAGTGTATACTCCCGATTTGGCTCGAACTTTCCACAGGGGTTTTCCTTGTTTATCTACTTGCTCGAAGCTGAGATTATCTAGTTGTAGTTTGGGTTCGATCGTCGCGATTGGAGTTGGACTAGGTAGAGGTTTGTTTGGACGACAACTACCGATCCCCAAGATCGCGATCGTCAAGATAATACTCACACAGCAATGTACTTTCACACTCCGTCCACCTTTTCGATCGATTCACTTCCCGTATTCATCAGACTCAAATGCCCGAATTTGGTTCCACACAATCTACATCGATCGAGCATGACGATCTCTGGGCATGTGCGATCGAATCTACTCTTGGAAAATTGACAAATAACGATCGTCTCCGGCTGTCAATTTTTAAATAAATCAAGTCCAGATTTCAGGAGTTATGAGAATGTTGGCATTATTTCTCGGTGTCTTTTGGATCTCTTCCTTGACATTTTCGAGGTCGATATATCGATCGGAAACATTGATCAGACTATCACTAGTCATCGATCTCAGACTGACTACTTCGACCCGAACACCGCGATAACTTACTGCATCAACCGCATAAGCCAGATCCCCATCACCGCTGACGAGTACTGCGGTGTCATAAGATCCGACTAATGCCATCATATCGACCGCAATTTCTACATCCAAGTTGGCTTTTTTAGAACCATCTGGGAGTTGAACTAAATCTTTGGCAATTACGCGATAACCATTGCGTCTCATCCAGAGCAAAAATCCCTGCTGCTTTTCATTGGTGCGATCGACTCCAGTATAAAAGAACGAACGCAATAGTCGCGAACCTCCAGTCAGCCGAGCTAGCAATTTGGTATAGTCAATTTCAATATTTAGTTGCAATGCTGCATAAAATAGATTGGAGCCATCCACAAAGATTGCAACTCTCCCACGATTTTCTAGGACTTGTTTTGCTGAAAATATCGAATTTTCATCATGGTTGAAACTATTCATTGTGATTAATGTTATTATAAATTTAAAAAAAAGAGAATTTAAAAAAATTGAATATATTCGAGACAGAGGACGAGCGGTATTAATTACTAGTAGTAATATTGAGTTCTAGCTTTGTAAAAATTGGCTGCGCTTCACCGAGTGGGCAATTGGCTTTCAAAATCCCCCATTCTTGATGGGATTCCCAATCTAAAGGTAGCTCTAACTCGCCGCGATCGGAAGTAGCAGTATTGCCAGCACAAATGAGATCGAAGTCTACATCTAGCCCTAATTGACGATAAATATCTGTACTAATTTTTGGAACGATCGGTGACAATAGATAAGCTGACAACCGAGCCGACTCTAAGACAGAATATAGAACTTGGGCTAATTCTGAATGCTTATCTTGTTTAAATAATGTCCACGGAGCGAGATCGTCTATATACTTGTTACTAGAGTGTACCAAAGCCAAAATTGTTTCACAGGCATCTCTAAAGGCTAGCTTATTGTAAGCTATATCCACCTGAAATCCTAGCGTTTGACCTAATAGTTTGAGTGGATTGTCAGCAGAAATATCTGCCGTGTTACAATTTGGAACTCGACTTTGGCAATACTTTTTAGCCATACCTAACGTCCGGTTGACTAAGTTTCCTAGACTATTGGCAAGATCGGCATTAACAATTTCAATGAAGCGCGTCTCATTAAAATCCCCATCTTGCCCAAACTCAATCTCCTTGAGAAAATAATAACGTAATGGTTCTGCGCCATATCGATCGACTAAATCGATCGGGTCGATCGCATTGCCTTCACTTTTACTAATTTTTTTACCATCTTTAGTAAAGTAACCGTGTGCGAAAACGCGATCTGGGAGCGGTAGTCCTGCTGACATTAACATCGCGGGCCAATAGACAGCATGAAAGCGTAAGATATCTTTGCCAATCAAATGTAAATTAATTGGCCATCTTTGCGCTAAAGCATTGTCTAGAGTCGGCTCGACACCTGGATCGAGCAATGCTGTCATATAGCCCAGCAAGGCATCAAACCAGACATAGATTGTTTGTTGGGGATCGGCTGGTAGTGGGATGCCCCAATTTACGTTGACACGAGAGATTGAAAAATCTTGCAACCCTTGAGCCACAAATTTTAGGACTTCATTGCGCCGACTATTTGGGAGAATAAAATCAGGATGCTGCTCGTATAAAGCTTCTAGTTGGTGTTGATACTTAGAAAGTTTGAAAAAATAATTACTTTCATCGCGCCATTCTACCTGCTTGCTAGGATGTAATGGACAATGCCGATCGGCAAGTAGATCGCGTTCTTCCTTAAACTCCTCACAAGAGACACAATACCAGCCCTGCTGAGTCCCTTTATAAATATCCCCGCGCTCCCACACCCGTTGGAAAAATTCATTGACAATGAGCTGGTGGTTGGGTGCAGTCGTCCGACTAAATCTGTCATATTGAATATCTAGCTTGCTCCATAAAGCTTCAAATCTTGCCACAATCCGATCGCAGTGGACTTGAGGTTCTACACCCGCTGCAACTGCCGTACGCTCGATTTTCTGCCCATGTTCGTCAGTTCCTGTAATCAGTAGGACACTGCGGCGTTTGAGTCTTTGCCATCTGGCGATCGTATCGGCAGCCATCGTTGTGTAAGCATGTCCGATATGGGGAATATCGTTGACGTAATACAGTGGTGTAGTGACAGTAAAAGACTGTTGACTGTGCGGAGGATGATTCATATGGCAACTCAAATGTGGCGGACTCGATCGAAAAAAAGTAGATCGCGCTAAATTTACAACTCAAAGCAATCTCAAGCCCTAACTGTAGCTAATATTGGTGCCGCTCCTGAAATCAATGCGCCAGATCGAGTTCGGGACTTGAGAATGATCTTTGATATTGAATCGATAGCAGAGCGATCTTCGTAGCGTCATTGGCATCACCTCTGACATTCCCGCGTGTCTCTTGCAGCAGGAGCATCACAGTCGCTGAAAAGACTTAGCCCTAGCCTCCATCATAAATGAGGTTGCCCAACTTCCAACCTTTATTAATAATTAGTAATTGGTTTCTGCTAGAATATGATTATCGCCAGGGTAACTAGCTCAATGGTAGAGCATCGGACTCTTAATCCGTTGGTTCCGAGTTCGAGCCTCGGGTTGCCCATTTCTAACTCAGTCGAGTACTATCTCGGCGATCGAGTTCCAATTCCCAGATCGATGAAGATCGATCGCCAAATTTAAATTCTGAGTGACAACTGACACAATGTAAGCATATCTACTGACGAGAGCTTACATCCTAATTCGATTGTTATAATTCAGATATTTTCAATAATTTCTGACAGATAATAAATCCTAAGCTTTCGAGTCCGATCGATTAGTTAGAGTTATTAATTTGCAGGTACTGTAATCGCTATTCTTTGACAGGGGGCGGTTTTGCTTCTAATTACGCTGCGATTTGACTCCATCAGTAGTATGTAGTTAAACAGCCATCCAATACCTATTACTTGGCAATTTTGACGAGATAAAAGCATTTACATTAGATTAAAAAATTTCACAAATCTTTATAATCTGGTGGGATTAGCGTATACTACGAAAGCAAAGCTTAATCCCATGTAAAAGGAGCACAAATCTAATGTCCGAGGCGCAGCAGCCCCTCAGAGTCCCTAGGGAATTTTTGGGACCGCCTGATGACTTGAATCCTAACGTCTTCATGTTCTTTGGCGCAATTGCATTAGTAACGGTTTCCACAATCGGCTACTGGCAATGGCAGTTCCCAGGTTGGTGTTGCTTCGGCTTCAATGTCTTGGCTTTACATATGGCAGGTACGGTAATTCATGATGCTTCTCATAATGCCGCTCATCCAAATCGGGTGTTCAACGCAATTATGGGACACGCCAGCGCACTGATGCTGGGGTTTGCATATCCAGTGTTTACCCGCGTACACATCCAGCACCATGCCAACGTTAACGATCCAGATAACGATCCCGACCATTATGTCTCTACAGGTGGTCCACTCTGGCTGATTGCTGCCAGATTTTTTTATCACGAGATCTACTTCTTCCAGCGCAAATTGTGGCGCAAGAACGAGTTATTGGAATGGTTCCTCAGTAGGTTATTCGTCGGATTGGTGATTTATTTTGCCTGTCAACATGGCTATACCGGATATATTTTTAATTTTTGGTTTTCGCCAGCATTAGTGGTTGGGTTAGCACTGGGACTATTTTTTGACTACTTGCCACACCGCCCATTCAAAGAACGCAGTCGCTGGAAAAACGCTCGTGTCTATCCTGGAGCAGTCCTGAATATTCTGATTTTTGGGCAAAATTATCATTTGATTCATCATCTGTGGCCGTCAATTCCCTGGTATAAGTATCAAGCTGCTTATCAGGCAACCAAGCCATTGTTAGAGTCCAAAGGGTGTCATCAGTCGTTGGGGCTACTACAAGGTAAGGACTTTCTACATTTTGTTTATGACATATTTCTGGGCATTAGATTTCACCCTAAATCTGAGCCAGTGAAATCAGTGGATAAAGAACACTAGTCAGTGTGGGTATAGAGTAGCGGGATTAATTTAGGCGCAAACAGATAGAGCTAGGTAACTGCCTAGCCCTATCTGTTTGTGCGGTCAATAAATATCGAATTCGATCGGCTAGGAGCCAATAGCAGGTAAGATTCTATTAGTTATAGAATCGATCGACAGGAGTGTAGATCGCCAATTTGAACAGATGTATCCAGCAGCACATTGTTGTGGAAACCAAAGAGTGTTTAATATGGTGCCAGAAGTAAAGATTTGGTAACAAATTTTACTCAGTGCAACAAAATTGCTGCTTAATTACTGAAGATAAAGCGTATTTATTACCTAATTCCTGTAAGATTTAAGCAAAAATAATAATCCCGATCGTAATCCCTTAGTATTTGGAGGACAAACTTATCAGTAGCATCACCACCACCCAAAACATGTTAGCCACGGAACAGTCTGTCATCCATATCTGGGGACAACACCCGTTGTCAGGGGAAGTAAAAATTAGCGGTGCCAAAAATTCAGCATTAGTTGTGATGGCTGGCTCCTTACTTTGCTCGACTGGCTGTCGGCTCCAAAATATTCCAGGGCTAGTAGATGTTGACAAGATGTGTCAGATTATCGAAGCGTTGGGAGTCAAGATCGAACGTAATGGCGAAATTTTAGATTTCGATACAACTGGTTTCAACTGTCATACGCCACCGTTTGAACTGGTTTCCAAGTTACGGGCGGCTTTTTTTGCGATCGGGCCAATTCTCGCCAGATTGGGCGTAGCTAAGGTACCATTACCAGGCGGCTGCTCGATCGGTGCTCGACCTGTAGAGCTACATGTACGTGGCTTACAAGCAATGGGTGCCCATGTGGAAATCGAGCATGGAATTGTCAATGCGTATGTAACTGGGTCGAATAAACGCCTACAAGGGGCGAAAATCTACCTGGACTACCCAAGTGTCGGCGCGACAGAAACATTGATGATGGCGGCGACGCTAGCTGATGGTGAGACGATCTTGGAGAATGCGGCGAAGGAACCGGAAGTAGTCGATTTGGCAAATTTTTGTATTTCGATCGGTGCCAAGATTTTTGGTGCGGGGACAGATCGGATTACGATCGTCGGCGTAGATAAACTACACTCGGCAGATTATAGTATCATCCCCGATCGGGTTGAAGCAGCGACATTTTTGGTAGCTGGAGCGATTACCAATTCGGAGATTAGTATGTTTCCGGTGATTCCAGCTCATCTGACTGCGGCGGTTGCCAAGTTGGAGCAAATTGGGGCAAAAGTGGTGATGGAAGCACCAGATCGGCTACGGGTAATTCCGACGGGAATACTCAGAGGAAGGGACATTGAGACACTTCCTTATCCAGCTTTTCCCACGGACATGCAGGCGCAATTCATGGCGATGCTAGCTGTGAGTGAAGGTAATAGTGTGATTACGGAAACTGTGTTCGAGAATCGGCTCCAACACGTCGCCGAACTGAAGCGGATGGGTGCCAATATCAAAGTTAAAGGCAATCACGCGATCGTTGAGGGCGTTGCGATGCTCTCTGGTGCGACGGTGACAGCGACAGATCTTCGGGCTTCGGCTGCGCTAGTACTAGCTGGTTTAGCAGCTCAAGGCAAAACTACGATTCAAGGCTTGCATCACCTCGATCGAGGTTACGATCGTCTGGAGGAAAAAATGCGGAACCTCGGAGCTAAAATCGAGCGCGTTCGAGTCAATGCTGAGGGTGAAGTCATCGCTCGACAGGGAGAGAAAATAGTTAGGTAATTTAGCTGACAGTTGACAGTTGACAGTTGACAGCTAGGTTTGGCGTTGCTGAATGCAAGTATGATAAGCGATCTTTTCGATGTCTAAAAACATTGCCCCTACCGATGTTTTCATACCTTAATTCAGCAACGCCGTTTTTAGGACGGGAGACGAGCTTTCTTGCCGCTCTAGCAAGTGGGCTTTGGGGAGTCGATCGTAAATAAACATGTGTAGTACTTGAAGATTGGGGTACCTTTGTGTCACGATCGATAGTTGCTCCTATCCACTTTCACCTATTTAGATAGATTATGCAGTTAAGATTAGGGGACATCGTACCCAACTTCACACAGGCGACTACTCACGGCGAAATCGATTTCTTTGAGTGGGCTGGAGATAGTTGGGTAATCTTATTTTCCCACCCCAAAGATTTCACTCCAGTTTGTACGACAGAACTTGGCGAAGTTGCTAAATTAAAGCCAGAATTTGATAAGCGCAACGTCAAAGCGATCGCGTTGAGTGTTGATGATGTAGATTCTCACAATGGTTGGGTGGGTGACATCCTGGAAACCCAGGGTACTGCACTAAACTATCCAATTATTGCCGATCCAGATAAAAAAGTATCTGACTTGTACGACATGATTCACCCTAATGCTAATGCAATGGTGACTGTCCGATCGGTATTTATCATCGATCCAAATAAGAAACTACGCCTGACGATTACTTATCCCCCCAGCACTGGGCGCAATTTCGATGAGATCCTGCGGGTAATCGACTCACTTCAACTCACCGACAACTATAGCGTAGCGACTCCGGCGAACTGGGTTGATGGTGGTGACTGTGTAGTAGTACCAACGATCTCCACTGAAGATGCCAAGGTGAAGTTTCCTAAAGGTGTTACCGAACTCAAGCCTTATCTACGGATGACACCCCAACCCAACAAATAGATAAATGGCGTTGGCATTGGGTATGAATCATAACCAATGCCAACGCCAGTACTAATAAATGCGATCGCTTGCACTACAGAATTAGTCACAGCCTAGATTTAGGGTAAACCTATAGGCTAAAGGATTGTCAAATTCGATCCCACTACTTGCTACTTACGCCCTAACGCTGAGGCGCATACTGTTGGTTAATTTTTTGCAGTTTCAGTTTTTGTTCGGGAGTGAGGATCGCATCTTGTTGAGCGATGGCTGCGATTTGGATTGCTTTAAGTTGATTTTGTTGATCGAGAGTTAGTGTCAAACTTGGGGATTTACCTTGTTTCATCGCAATCCCGACTTGTTCTTTTTGGCTGGGAGTCAGTACTGCAAGCTTCTTCTGCATGACTGATTGCTGAAGTTTAACTAATTTAGTCTGTTGCTCCTTAGTGAGCTTTAGCTCCTCAATGGATGGTGGTTGAGCGTTAGTTCCCGCAGGAGGAGCAGTAGCAGGAGCAGGAGCGGCTTTAGTTGCAGGTGGTGTGGTAGTGGTGGGTTGTTGTTGTGCAAAACTAGGAGCAGCAACGGTAGCGGCGATCGATAAAGACAAAATCGCAGTAGATACAGCAGTTAAAGTTAATTTTTTCATAGGATGAAGATGAAAATTTTAATGGGAATTTGACTGAGTTTACAGTCGATTTTGATTGTGACACTTTTTTAATGACTCCGCTAGCCACCAAAATGTTCATTTACAGCCAGATCCCATACTATCAAAAGAACACAGATTTTCTAAATTAACTTAAATTGGGATGATATTTCTCGCATCAACTGTCAACCGAGGTACTACTTTAGCAGGATTAAAATTTTGCTCTGACAGTAAATTCATAGTCACCTCCAGCCTCTAACTGATAGTCCCATTGCTTCAAAAATCGACCTAGAGCATCTTGAATTAGAGCACGTCCTAGAGCTGGTTCGACAATTAATTCTAGATGTCCTTCGCGACAGCACCACTGAAATTCCCAACAAAATTCTCCAGCAGTGACTTCGCCGAGCACTTTCCCAAATTGCCAAGAGTGATGGGTGACGCGAACATGAGCGGTTGTTTCTGGTAGCTGACGTTTAGCCATAGTTGCGATCGAAGCCTGCCAAAAATAGATAGTGTAGGTGTGATGGTAATCTTAATAAATTCTAGCTTTGATTTTAGCTAATTGCTGTAGCGCAGCCATTTGGGTAAATAGTCGATGAGCGCGAAAATCGCAGTAGATCTGACTTTGACGGAGATCGCCTGTTTGTTGCCATGTCAATCCAGCTTGATAATAGGCTTCAGCGAGATCGCATTTAGCACCCAGCCTGTCGAGAATTTCGATCGCTTGGAGGTGAGTTGTTTGGGCAATCGGTAAGTTACCTTGCAATCGGTATAATCGTGCCAAGCCAGTGAGGGTTCTACCCTGAGTTTGAAGATAGTTGCCAGTCTGACAAAATGCCAAAGTTTGGGCAAAGATGCTGCTGGCGCGATCGTAGTCACCTAAATTAGTATATGTTAGTCCGATAATTTGCAAAAAGTAAGCACTACTACCAGTCCATTTTTGGCGATCGATTAACGGTTCGATCTTCTTTAATAATTGTCTGGCTGCTTCAGGCTTATTCAAATAAGATCGAACTAATGCCAAGCAGACGATCGCCTTTTGTGCCCAGCGATCGTGAGCGGTGTTGCTGGCGATCTCAATTACTTTTTCAAATAGATGCTGCGCCTCTAATAGTTCCCACAAGTCGATCTGATATAGTCCCAAACTTAATAATGAATCAATATTTAATATGTTCAGGCAATGAGTATGATGACGAGCTAATTTATCTGTTTGCAATAAAGCTTTAGTTGTATATTCGATTGTAGATTGTTGAGCCTCGATCGCTTCATGAACCCGACCCACAATCCAATATAGATCGCCAATAATATTGGATAACTCGGCAATCATCTGTGGTGGTAAATAAGGCAAAATCTGGGTAATTGCGAGTAAGACTGGTTGAATTAGTCCCATCCGATAGAGATTGCTCGCTAATGGTAAAAACTGTCCCCACTGATTATCGCGGGGTTGGAGTAATACCCGTGCAGCTCCGGTAAAATCGCCAATCTCTAGATAGTGATAATATGCTTCTAGAGCAGTGATAGCTGTAGAAATGTCGATGATTTTAGTAACACCACTCCAATATTCAGCCGCTCGTTGATGGGCTTGAATCCAATCGGTATGGCGTAACCTAGAGATACACTCAGCCCGAATAGCTGGATGGAGCCAATATTGTCCGCGATGAAATTCAATCAGGGAGCGATTTTTGAGAGCATTAACTACTTTCATCCGCTGCGCTGGTTCGATATCCCATAATAGAGCCAATAATGCTTCTGCATCAACCCGAGCTAAATCCTGGTAGCGATAACATCCAGCCCGACACAGCAATTGATAAGCATCTAGATCTAGTAATTGTAGGCGATCGAATTGATTAATAATTAATTGTTTTAATCCGGTTTCTAAATTGTATAAATCTCGACTCGATCCTAAATACATAGCTAGATCGCCATCGAAATCGGCATGTATATTACCAGCAATAATTTCCATTGCTTTATCATTACCACCATAGGTTTGATGGAGAGGAAAGATTGCTGATGTCGCATCGATTTATCGGTATTTACAGCAGTTTGCGATCGAATCTGCCACAAATCAAGTTATCTAATTGACTCAAAAAACAAACCACAATGACTAAACCAGTTGAGAGC
>ENA-OFCD01000836-OFCD01000836.1-metagenomes-genome-assembly--contig:-NODE-836-length-18006-cov-8.079773_pt1 | contig 18006 bp, 13 predicted proteins | sample MGYA00153392_OFCD01 | MGnify analysis MGYA00153392
ACAGCCAATCAGGACAATTTGCTAGCTCGGTATAAACCCCAGGCACATCGTCATATACCCCATGCACTAGAGTAGCTGGTAACGCCTTGGGGTAGCCTTCTTCAAAGCTGCCCCGCGTTCCTAAATAACCGTTGCCGATCGTAAATACGGTTTCTCTAGCCCGCAACTTCACTGGGTCGAATTCAGGTTCGATTAACGTCCAGTCTGAATAAATCAGATTGCGAGTGGAAATGTTCGCTGAAGTTAGGTGAGAGAGAAATTGTAATTGAGGCTTAGAAGGTGATTGAGTCATGGCTAAAGATTTCCATATAAAACAATAGTGAGAGTTAGACTGCAAGATGACATGGATTATTTCAACCTCTGCTGTTCGGGATATCCCAGCATTTGATGACGAGCCAGATAAATGATGAGTGGTGGCAAAATAATCCACTGAATGACGGGAACTTATCCCTAGCATTGGTACTGCCAGTACTGGCACCCCATAGACTTGAAAACATTAACTCGATAAATTTCGTTGGCGTAGCCTCTCCAATGGAGAGTGCCAATGGTAAATGATATTAGACATAAACCCCCTACTTTTCACACATTAGTCATTTATGATTATCATCATCCACCCATCATCCGGCTACTGACACCATCGGTCGTGCGTCCACTCATTTCACTCGGATACACCCGATAGATGGCAATTACCTCCGCCCGCCCCCACGAGTCGATCCACGTTCGATTGATAGCAGGAGAAAGTGTAGGATTAATCTCCTCGATCGATTTTTGTACCCGTGCGATCTCTGCTTTCTCAGTCAGTCGTTTGGCTTGTCCTGCCACGATTACACTCCGCCAGTGGAGCGAATCATTAACTATTTCTTCGACTTGGAGGCAGATTTCTGGACAGGCATCAATGTCATGAGTCTTCATACCCTCGGTGGTAAATAGGTAAATTTTTTCACCTTCGAGGTAGTAATGCATTGGCATCACATAGGGTCTCCTTTCATGAATGAAACCAAGATGTCCATATCCAATTTTTCCTAACAGTTCGTGGATTTCTTTAGAACTCATTTCGTCAATTTCTAACATAATTATGCTCCTGTAGAGTATCAATCATCACACTATTTTTGTTCCTGAATATCGATATTAAGTTGAAGACGTGTGGATCTCGCGAGGTGTTTTTATTTCCTGCTGAGAAAGGTGAGACGATAGTAAACAATGAATCATTTAGGGCAAACCTCATTTAAACGCTTTGATTAAAGCCTCAAATTGCACTCGTGGTGACTTATCATGAGGCGTTACGGGCGGGATCTGACGATCGATCCCCAGAAATTCATAAACCGCCATCTGCGCCACCCGCACTGAATATTCGACCGTAAACACCACATCCTCAGGAATCTCAACGAACTGACTGATGAAAGCAAGGTTGCGAGAGTTGTGGGGAATCGGGATTGGTCGATCGGTACGCAAACGCGGCATAAACATACTGGTGATATACGGCATTCGGCATGGAATACAGTTTGCTGATGCTACATTATCCAAATCAAAGCGGAGATGACCGCAGAGTTCTTGCAAAATTTCAGCCCCATTGCACTCAGCCATTGGTTTGGGGACGAAATTACCTACTCGATCGGGAAACAATGAATATCCCCAGAACACCTGTACATCGGAAGGCTGATTAATAAAATGAGGTTGATAAGCGAGGACGATCGACATCAACCAGTTAGAATCTTTAAACGTCACCAGTCCGCCAGTTCCGGCTTCATTGCCGCTAAATTTGCACATCTTGTCAAAGAATGCCGGATTTTTGAGCGTGACGGTAAAAGATTCCCAGCAAGACTCAGCGATACTGCTATTGAATGCCGCCGGATTCCCAAATCCAGAGTTTTCCGCTGCTAGCTTTTCCCATAGCTGCCAACTGGTACAATCCTGTTTGGTTAGCTGCGGCGGCGCACTCGTCATCGAACCCAAACTCGAAGCATCAGTCATTGAGCCATTCTGAAGAAAAACTAGATCGCCATTGTCAACACCAATAGTTTTACTTTCACCACACTGTTGATAATGAATACCTGTCACCATCAACTTATCTGTGGCGATATGCTGCTCTAAATCCGTTACTTGGCAATCGACATAAAAATGAACATTTTGATCCGCCAGCCAACTCTGCAAGGGACGAACAAAAGAATCATACTGATTGTAGACAGTGCGCTTCACCCCTCCTAGGATTTCAATTCGCGTGAACTCAAGCATAAAACGATGTAAATAACGCTTAAATTCAACGGCACTATGCCACGGCTGAAAAGCGAAAGTAGTCGCCCACATATACCAAAATTCCGTCTCGAAAAATTCTGGGGATAACCAATCGGTAATGCAACTAGCACCCAACTCGGCTTCACTAGCCAGACTAAGTTCCAGTAATTCCTTACGATTTGGCATCGAAAAGCCCATCGAACTAACTGGGACTTTTGCTCGCCGACTATCTACCAGCCGCGCCATCGAATTTGACTTATGCTGCTGATTGAACTCCATCGTTTCATCAAATACCGTTTTTCCTGGCAAACTCAACGAGGGAATTGACTTGAACAGATCCCAAGTGCATTCATAATTGTCGGTCGTCAACATTCGCCCCCCGCGCAGGGAATAACCATCGTTTGGGTTCCCTGCTCCATCCAAACTCCCGCCCATAATGGGTTTGGCTTCGAGAATAAAAATATTTTCACCAGAAAATGCGCCATCGCGAATCATAAAGGCTGCAGCTGCCATTGAGCCAATTCCACCACCCAGTAAATACGCTTTAGATTCATTCATGTCAATTAACTCTCCAAAAAGATTGGTTTAATTATGGTTTGAATTTCCGCATTGGCTTCTGCCTCTGTTACTCTGCATTGTTGTTGTCGCTTGACTTACCAATTGAACGGGCTGAATAAAATTTGAATCATATTCAGTGATGCCGATTAGTGCGACCACTGCCAATTCAAAATCTCAGGCATATCTTCTCCATTTTTGATAATGTAATGCCTGTGCTCGATTAGTTTGTCGCGTAGAAGCTGTTGTGCGTAGGCACCGATCGATTGGAGCTGTGGGAGTCGATCGATAACATCTTGAGCCAGATGAAAGCGATCGAGATCGTTGAGCACCACCATATCGAAGGCTGTTGTTGTAGTTCCTTCTTCCTTGTACCCGTGTACATGAAGGTTGTGGTGATTGGTGCGGTGACAGGTGAGGCGATGAATCAACCCAGGATAGCCATGATAAGCAAACACGATCGGTTTATCGCGGGTAAAGATGCTATCAAAATCTCGATCGTTCAAACCGTGGGGATTTTCGCTCGAAGGCTGAAGCGTCATCAGATCGACGACATTGACCACGCGGATTTTTAAATCAGGAAAGTGTTGACGCAAGAAATCAACCGCTGCTAAGGTTTCAAGCGTTGGTACGTCTCCAGCACAAGCCATCACCACATCGGGTTCGCTGCCTTTGTCATTACTCGCCCAGTCCCAAATTCCAATCCCAGCAGTACAATGTTTGATGGCAGCATCCATGTCGAGCCACTGTAATTCGGGCTGCTTGCCAGCAATAATTAGATTCACATAATTACGACTTCGCAAACAGTGGTTAGTTACCGAGAGCAACGTATTGGCATCGGGTGGCAGATAAACACGAATCACGCTTGCTTTCTTATTGACGATGTGATCGATAAAGCCTGGATCTTGATGAGAAAAACCGTTATGGTCTTGCCGCCAGACATGAGAAGTGAGTAAGTAGTTAAAAGAAGCGATCGATCGCCGCCAAGGAATGTCATGAGTGACTTTTAACCATTTGGCATGTTGATTGAACATCGAGTCGATGATATGGATGAATGCTTCGTAGCACGAGAAGAAGCCGTGGCGACCCGTTAAAAGATAGCCTTCTAGCCAGCCCTGACACATGTGTTCGCTCAAGACTTCCATCACCCGACCATCTGTGGCAATATGGTCGTCCGTTGGCAAGATCTCGGCAGTCGAGACGCGATTGGTCACTTCCAAAATTGCATTCCAACGATTTGAGTTATTTTCGTCGGGACTCATCACTCGAAAATTGCGACTGTCCAGGTTTAACTTCATCACATCTCGCAAAAACTCCCCCATGACGCGGGTCGCTTCTGCTGTGATCGTGCCCGGTTTTGGAACTTCAACCGCGTAGTCCTGAAAGTTCGGCAGCTTCAGATCTTTGAGCAATAACCCGCCATTGGCATGAGGATTTGCTCCCATCCGGCGATCGCCCTTAGGCGCGAGTTCTGCCAACTCTTCCAGCAATTTCCCGCTGTCATCAAACAGTTCTTCTGGCTGGTAACTCTTCATCCAGTCTTCCAGCAGTTTGATATGCTCTGGCTTGCTAGCGAATTCGGTTAAAGGCACCTGATGAGCGCGAAACGTATTTTCAATCGGAATTCCATCCACAAATTTAGGCCCCGTCCATCCCTTGGGAGTTTTCAGCACGATCATCGGATGTCGGGGACGCTTTGAGCAGCCATTGGTGCGGGCATCGTGTTGAATCGCTCGGATCTCATCAACGACGAAATCTAGGGTTGCTGCCATCTGTTGGTGCAAGATTTCGGGGTCGTCTCCCTCTATAAAATAGGGCTTGTAGCCATAGCCCATCAGTAGACTTTCTAGTTCCTCTGGGTCGATCCGCGCCAATACTGTCGGATTGGCAATCTTATAGCCATTCAAATGTAAAATTGGCAGAACTGCACCATCACGGGCAGGGTTCAGAAACTTGTTGGAGTGCCAACTGGTTGCCAACGCTCCAGTTTCAGCTTCTCCATCGCCAACGACGCAGCAAACCAACAGATCGGGATTGTCGAAGGCGGCACCATAGGCATGAAGCAGTGAGTAGCCCAACTCTCCGCCCTCGTGGATCGAACCAGGTGTTTCTGGCGCAACGTGGCTAGGAATTCCGCCTGGAAATGAGAACTGTTTGAACAGCCGCTGCATCCCCTCGGTATCCTGAGAGATATTGGGATAAACCTCGCTGTAAGTCCCTTCAAGGTATGTGTTGGCAACGATCCCTGGCCCACCATGACCTGGGCCGATTACATACATCACATTCAGATCCCGTGCTTTTATCACTCGATTGAAATGAGCGTAGATAAAGTTAAGACCTGGAGTTGTGCCCCAATGTCCCAGCAGTCGCGGTTTGACATGTTCGAGTTTGAGCGGTTCATGCAGAAGTGGATTGTCGAGGAGATAGATCTGACCGACTGAAAGATAGTTCGCGGCACGCCAGTAGGCATGAATCTTTCGCAGTTCTGCTGCTGTCAGGGTTTTAGGTGCGATCGGAGTAGCGACTGTCATATTAGGTAAGTGGTAGAAGTTTACAACTGGAAATTTCAAAAACAATCGGAACAGTACCGAATTAAATCTTTTTCAAACTTATGAAAATACGTGACTTATTCTGCGGTGATTAACGAACCACTATAGATTCAAAATTTATTTGATTTTCGGTGTCATATTAATTCGATTGCTCCTAATCCTTAAACCGAATGGTGCGTAAAGACATGGCATTAAATGAAACAACAACCGTTGAAACACTCATCAAGATTGCGGCTATTGCTGGCGTTAGTAAGATACCAAACGGCACCCCAACTCCGGCTGCTAAGGGAATAGCAACGACGTTATACCCTGCTGCCCACAGCAAGTTCTGCACCATTTTGTCGTAGGTCGCTTTCGCCAGTTTGAGCGCGTAGGTAGCATCAAGCGGATCGCTTTTAACCAAGATGAGATCGGCAGACTCGATCGCCACATTAGTTCCAGCCCCGATCGCCAGTCCTAAATCTGACTCGGTTAAAGCAGGTGCATCATTGATCCCATCGCCCACAAAGGCAGTCGGTTTCTCGGCTTTGAGACGATGAATTAATGCCGCTTTATCTTGTGGTAAAACACGAGCGTAATAGCGATCGATCTGCAAATCCCCCGCAACAGATTTGGCAACCGCTTCGGCATCGCCCGTAATCATCACCACCTGCACGTCCATTTTTTGGAGTTTGACAACCGCTTCTCGTGCCGATGGTCGCACTTGGTCGGCTAACCCAAACAGCGCAAGAACTTGCTTGTCGTTCATCAGGACGATTGCACTTTCACCCCGAGCTTCACGTTCTTGTAGTCCCTGTTGCAATGCTGGTGGAAACTGCACTTTCAACTCCTTTACCCATTCAGGTCTGCCGACCCGATAGCGTTGACCGTCTACTACGCCTTCAACGCCCTGACCAGGAACAGCTTGGAAGTCACTGGCTTTGGAAAGCTGAAGTTTGCGATGGCTGGCTTCTTCGACGATCGATTGTCCGAGCGGGTGTTCTGATAAGGATTCTAAGGAAGCAGCAATACCCAGAGCTTTGACCTCATCGATACTATCCGTATAAGTTCGTTGTACACCAAAGTGTCCAGTCGTCAATGTTCCCGTTTTATCCATAGCGATTGTTTTGATGCTTTTTGCTCGTTCAAAGGCTTCTCGATTTCGCACCAAAATACCGTTTTTAGCAGACATGGCAGTAGCATTGACTAGCACCAAGGGAACCGCTAATCCTAACGCATGAGGACAAGCAACTACTAACACAGCCACCGCCCGACTAACTGCAAATGATAGATCGTCTGGTTTAATCGATAGCCAAACGACGAATGCAAGCGTAGCGATCCCGATCGCAATTAAAGTTAACCAATAGGCGAGTCGATCGGCTAGCGATTGAAATTTACTTTTAGAGGTCTGCGCTTCCTTAACCATCCGCATAATCTGGCTCAAGGTGGTGTTATCTCCAGTCCGAGTAACCTTAATTGTCAGCGCACCCTCGCCATTGACCGCTCCAGCGACCGCTTCATCAGGGGCTTTTTTGACCACGGGGCGCGACTCTCCCGTAAGAAAAGATTCATTGACATTGGAAGTACCCTCGACGATCTCACCATCGATCGGCACTTGTTCGCCAGGACGAATTAGAATTAAATCGCCCTCAACTAACGTACTCACTTGGACATCTTCACTTCGCCCATTCGTCTGCTTGTGAGCGACAGAAGGTACTAATTTTGCAAGTTCACCTAGCGCATTGCTAGCTCCTTGCACAGAAGCCATTTCCATCCAATGACCGAGCAACATGATATCGACTAAAGTTGCCAGTTCCCAGTAGAAAGAATCTCCCTTCAATCCGAAAGTTACTGCCACACTGTAGAAAAACGATACGGTGATAGCTAGCGCAACCAGCGTCATCATGCCAATTTTACTCTGGAGTTCAAACCAAGCTCCCTTCAGAAAAACCCAGCCACCGTAAAAATAAATGATCGTTGAGAAAATCGGAATCACCCACTCTGATCCCGAAAACTGGATTGCTTTGTAATTAAACCAATCCTGAAACATTGGCGCAAAGTAAAGCACTGGAAGCGTTAGCACCAAACAGATAAAGAAACGGCGCTTGAAAATCTCTGGGCTGTGTCCGGCGTGTTTATCGTGCCCAGCGTGTTCGGCATGAGTGGGCGGCTGACCATGACCATTATGGTTGCCATGTGGGTCGGGATTAGACTGATTTCCTTGAGGTGGTCGTTCGTGTCCTTCGTGCCCACCAGATGGAGCGGGTAGGTGTTGTTCGTGTTGACTGTGGTCGTGTCTCATCGATGAATCCTCCTAGTTTGCTGTGATGCCTTGGATCGATGGCAATAGACTTCAGGGCACTCCCGATCGTTGATTTAGGTTGGATCGTCACTAGAATTTTGCGATCGCCTCCGGTGAGCTACGCCAACGAAAACCCCACTGTCAACGCCAGAAATGAGCGCGATGCTAATGACTCGATCGATGCCACAATCCTTACACATCCGTTTTAACTATAAACAAACAATCTGAGAAACTTATGAGCAGGTTAGAAAAGCTGACGTTCTCGCGTAGATTCATCACGATCTGCACGAAAATTTTGGGATAGAACATGCCACAGTTCAGATTGAAGGGGATTCAGGACAAGCTTACACTCTTGCGCTGGAGAATGTGTTTTAATCGTTGAGATAGTATCTCTCCTAGTGTATAGATTAGTTTTTGGTGAGAAGACATATTTACTCAATTCAGTTCTTCCGCCAACACTTTTTGATAAACTTTGGAGAGCATTGGTGTGATTAAATTATTTTCCGTGCCATAGCCGAGGCTTGTCCAAGTACCAGACAAAAGCTGTAAAACCCGATCCAATCTCCCCTGCTCCAGAAGAACTGCAATGTCTGTTTTCCAAGCATGACGACCTTTAAGCCAAGCATATACCACCTCATCTTGTGACTGTGGCTCAAAATTATCAGAATTTCTAGTTAAATTCGATCGCTTGGAGCGATACTGCTTCACCTTTTCCTGCCAGGTAGAAGTAAGAATTTGATAGCGACCTGCTGCTGTACTACATTCGCTTTGATGAGGGCCGGAAACAATTGTGATACATTGGTTTGGATGACGACTTAGATCGGTGAAATGCTTACCGCCATAGAGAAGAGTGTAAGGATCGACATCTTTAGCTTCACTTGTGGAAATAGTTCGCATTAATGCTCTAATATAAGGGTTTCCACCTGTCATTACCAAAGGCGGAATAGAGTTAGTATCTTTGAGGTGGGAAGTCTTTTGTTTCTCAAATCCCGACCAAATAGTGATTAGTAAGACTATAATAAATAATCCGCCAAATATCACTTTTCGATTGAATTGTTTCGATTTGCTAGAACTCACAGCTTTATCTGAATTCAAAGAATATTTGTTACTACCGATTTTTTGCCGAATCTTTGGCATAGCCGCACCGCGAGGTAATCGAATCAAGATCGAAGCTAATCGATCGATAAGCCATTACTTAACCCAAGTTACTACTTATACTTGAGTTGGTTTTAACCACTAATGTTAGCAAATCTGCCCGTGCAGACTTGCTAACATTAGTATTCTCTATTTAGCAACTTTGGTTATTTAGCATTTAACTTGTCTCCATAATTCTATACGTCGCTCGTAATGCCCAATCTCAATACTCATAAGCTGAAAAATTCTTCCGCAGCCGTTGGATGAATACCGATCGTTTCATTGAAATCTGCTTTTGTTACACCCTTTTTAATCGCAAGAGTCAGACACTGAATGATTTCGGCAGCATATTCCCCTACCATATGCGCGCCCAGCACTCGGTCTGAATTGCCATCAACCACTAACTTCATCAGAGTTTTCTGTCCTGGTTCGGCAATACTGTCGAAAAGTGGTTGGAACTTGGAGGAATAGCAGCGGACAGCTTCACCCAATTTTTCCCGTGCTTGAGCTTCAGTTAAGCCGATAGTTGCGGCTTCCGGCTGAGATGAGACAGCTTTGGGAATAAATTCATAACTTACAGTTCTGGGTTTATTGCCAAACACTGTATCTGCAAAAGCATGACCTGTCGCAATGGCTACCGGAGTCCAATGAGGTCGATTAGTACAATCTCCAACGGCAAAAATGTGCGGTTGGTTAGTGCAACTAGATTCATCTACTGCAACCGCCCCTTGCGTGACTTCCACGCCTGCGTTTTCCAAACCGATGCTACTGACATTCGGGACGCGACCCGTAACACACAGAACGATATCTACAGTTAGAGTATCTTGGCTGTCTCCTAACAAACTGACATTTAAACCAGCTTGTACTCGTTCGATTTTTTCGACGCTGGTATTGCAAAGAACTCGAACTCCATTCTTTATCAAGCCATCGCGAACGGTAGTACGCAGATCTTCATCATAGCCTGGTAAAACACAGTCTTCCGCTACGATGAGAGTGACTTTGGAGGGCGAACCATTCATACTTCCAGCAAACTTGATGGCAATTTGGTCGCTGCCGACGATGAGCAGATGTTCGGGTGGCTGCTTGAGTTCAAACATTTCGCGCGATGTGATGGCATACTCGATCCCTGGGATGTTGGGCTTGACAGCTTCCCCACCCACTGCAATCAGAATTTTGTCTGCCGTAATGCGTCGTCCCCCAACATCTAAAGTATGAACATCTAAAAATTTGGTATCTCCTTTGACTAATTCGACTCCTGCTGTTTGCAGGTGCTGAATATGCAATTGACTCAGATGCTCGATGGCGCGGTCTTTAGCTGCCATAAATTTATGCCAGTCAAATCGCTCGTTAACTTTATTCCAGCCATACTCGTCAGCATCTTCAAAAACGTGGGAGAAACTAGCCGCATAGGACAGCAGCTTTTCAGGAATACAGCCATGAACGACACAGATACCACCTACCCGATCTCGTTCGGCAATTGCCACATGAAACCCATATTCAGCAGCTCGTCTGGCAGCACTAATGCCTCCAGGCCCCGCACCAATTACCAACAGGTCATAATCAAACTTCATAATGATTAAATAAAGTAAGTTCTTATTTGAATCGCTAATATCAATTTCTATCGATATTACTATTAGTCTGACAGCCCTAAATGAAATTGAGATGAAATCCATTAGTCTATCTTATAAATATGAACTGATTTATTTCGATCTGTTGTCATAGCATTAGTAGATGAAATTATGATGAAATTTAGCAATTAGTTTAAAACTATTATTACGTTGGGTGGTAGCAGTCAATGGTCAGTTGGGAATTATTAATATTGTGGATGAACACACTCATAGCTTAGTGGTGCAGAAAACTATGCGGAAATTATTTAAATAAGCATTGTCTAAATTTTTGAATCGATCGCCATGTTCGTAATTTTTATCTACTAGGCAGAGTGCTGTCTCGATCGCCAGCGAGAGCAATATCGGTAGCTCTTACGCACTACATTTAGCAATGAGTAAGGAATACGCAATTTCAATGGCTGGATAATTGGGCGATATAGCCAATAATAAGCTTGTTTTAAATGCCGCCATTTGGGGCAAGTGCCTTGATGTAAAAAGTCGGAGACATCCACGACGAATCCTCTGCCTTCATACATCATCACATTTCGCCCATGTACATCGTAGGGATTCAGCCCTTGAGCACGCGCATAATCCAAGGCTCGATCGATATCTTCAATAACTTGCGGCGGAATACTTAACCCCTGTTGCACACAATCGTAGAGAGTGCTGCCTAACAATCGCTTCAGTACCAAAAAATTCGTGCCCGCATACAGACATTCTGAGAAAGCCGAGTGATCGCCAAGCCGCCGATAAACCTCGGTTTCTTCTTCAAAACCAGCCAAGCCAGGAGCGTAAACTTTGACCGCTTGGTGGGGATAGTCGGGATGAGAGAATACTGCTGTATAATTGCCAGCACCCAAAATATGCCACGGAATTGGTACCTTCTTAACCACCACCGGATTATGGGGATCGCTACTTTGGATTTGAATCTGGGGTAACAGTTCTTGGCTAACGCATTGGATAAATTGACTTAATGAAGATCGAACTCTGGACTTTCCGATCGATTAATAATGTGAGGTGGGCGCATGTTGACGACCGATATTCTGAGTATAAATTAATTAACTGTGTCCTCATGAGACGATCGACTAGCATCTTGCCAGAGCAAATGCCATGCCGATTTCATCAACGACAGCGCACTCAAGCTAATTACTAGCACTACAAATAAACTCGCCGCTGCATCCGCCCACAGCCAATCGAACCAATACATCACGCTAGCCGCCACAAGAGCACTCAACGCACTAGTCGCATCCGCAACCCCATGTAAGAAAACGCCCCGCAGATTCAAATCTCGGTCGCGATGTCGATACAATAAGTAGACCACAAAAGCGTTCACAGCTAGGCTTAATCCGGCTACCAGCAACATCGGTAAAGAAGCTACCGATTCGTTCGTTTGTAGATGTTTCACCGCTTCTAGGGCAATTAAAAGCGCGATCGCACCCAAGCTAATGCCATTAATTAATCCAATCCAAGCCTTTCACCGCCGCTCGGTCTGAGCGGTGCGATCTAATGGCTGACGTTGTAACACCCAAGCAGCGATGAAAGTTAGTCCCAATGTCAATAGATCTGCAAATAAATGTCCCGCTCCGGCTAATAGCGATAAACTATGACTCCAGATCGCTGTTGCCAATTCGATCGAGAATAACGCAATCCGCAAGCCTAAAATCATCCACAGTAAAGATGTTTTAGGCTGAATACAATCGCTGTCTAGCTGCCTCAATATTTTATTACTCACTTTAGGTGAATATGACGATTATTTCAGAACTCTAGTTGCATTAAAAATCGCAACTAATGCCACACCAACATCGGCAAAAACAGCTTCCCACATTGTTGCCAATCCCAGTAACCCCAATCCGATGAAAATCACTTTGATAGTTAAAGCAAAGATGATATTCTGCATGACGATCGCGTGAGTCTTCTTGCCCACCTGAATCGCTTCGGCAACTTTTGAAGGATCGTCTGTCATCAATACGACATCCGCAGTTTCGATCGCTGCATCCGAACCCAATCCACCCATTGCAATCCCCACATCGGCTCTGGCAATTACAGGCGCGTCATTAATTCCGTCCCCAACGAAAGCCACCTTACCCTTCTTCTGGAACTCCCCAAGTAACTTTTCGATCGCTGCTACCTTATCTTCTGGCAATAACTCCGCTGCAAAAGTATCGACACCCAAGGTTTTCGCGATTCGTTTCGCTACAGCCTGGGAATCCCCCGTCAGCATCATTACTCGTTCTACACCTGCGGCTTTAAGATCGCGAATCGCCTGCACCGCATCTTCTTTGATTTCATCAGCAATAATAATGTACCCAGCATAGATCCGATCGACTGCCAAATGCACTACCGTACCCTCGACATTACAGGTATCATGAGTAATGTTTTCGCGGTGCATCAATCGATCGTTACCCGCTAATACTAGCTTTCCTTCAATCGTCGCCTGAATCCCGTGAGCGGCAATTTCGGTATAATTTGAGATACTAGATTTATCAATGGGTCGATTATAAGCTGTGCGAATTGATTTGGCGATCGGATGGTTAGAATTTGCTTCCGCTTCGGCTGCGATCCGTAACAAGTCATCTTGTTTAAAGCCATTATACGGGACAATTTCAGTTACTTTAAATACACCTTTAGTCAGCGTCCCCGTCTTATCAAACGCGATCGCTTTAACTCCTGATAAAGTATCTAAGAAAGTCGCTCCCTTCACCAAAATTCCCCGTTTAGCCGCCCCACCAAGACCTCCAAAATAGCTGAGTGGAATACTAATTACTAATCCACACGGACAAGAAATTACTAACAGCACCAGAGCACGATACACCCATTCAGCACGGGTGGCACCTGGAATTACCAGCGGTGGAATTAAGGCTACTAGTAGCGATGAAATTACCACGATCGGTGTATACCGACGGGCGATTCTAGTCATCAACTTCTCAGTTGCAGCTTTCTTGGCACTTGCATTTTCGACCAAATCGAGAATTCGCGCGATCGATGATTCTCCAAATAATTTGGTAACGGTGACAGTTAATAACCCAGTTTGATTAATCATTCCGGCTAGTACATTCTCACCCACATTCACCGTGCGCGGCACTGATTCGCCCGTTAATGCCGATGTATCGACTTGAGAGTTACCTTCGATAATTTCGCCGTCGAGAGGCACCTTTTCCCCTGGTTTGATGACAATTGTATCGCCTACTTGTATCCGTTCTGGCGAAACAACTTCAATCCCATTAGCCGTTTTGAGATTGGCAGCATCGGGACGAATTTCGAGTAGTGCTGAAATCGATCGCCGAGACTTACTGACGGCTGATTCCTGAAATAATTCACCGGCTTTAAAGAATAACATCACGCCCACAGCTTCAGGTAGCTTATGAATTGCGATCGCTCCCACAGTGGCGATCGTCATCAGGAAGTTTTCATCAAACACTTGTCCGCGTAAAATATTTCGTCCGGCTGTAGTCAATACCGTCCAACCACTTAATAAATAAGCTGGGATAAATACTGCATACTCCCCGATCGAATAGGGTGTATTGTGCAGTGTTTCCTCAAAGACTGAACCCAATACAAACAGCGTAATTACGACTCCGACTAATAAACCTTCACGCTTTAAGTCAACCTCTCCCCCACCATGATTATGCCCGTCGTCTTCGTCGCCATCATCATGACTACTATGGTCGTGACTACTATGGTCGTGACTACTATGGTCGTGACTACTATGGTCGTGACTGCTATGGTCGTGACTGCTATGGTCGTGGCTGCTCTGTTTAGCTGGCGACTTAGACTGCCCTTCGACGATCGTATATCCCAAAGCTGTCACTCGTTGCTTAATATCTGCTTCACTTACCCGTGCTGGATCGTAAGTAACAATCATCCTCCCAGTTGCCACCACCACAGATATCTCAGCTACTCCCGCTAGCTTTTCTACAGCACCTTCAATCTTCATCGCACAGCTCGTGCAGTCCATCCCACCAACTTGCATCCGTTGGGTTTTGAGCGCGGGTGCTTGAGTCATATCTGTTGTGGCGAATGTTAAACTAATGTCTTAAATTGTAGACCAAAATCACAATACCTGAAAATATCTTCAGATATAGAATGATTCTCATTATTGCCGCTATAATTTAAAGAGAGTCAATCATCTTCAACCAAACTTTTCATGACCGAGCAGGAATATTCAAGTAAATCGATCGACGATGCCCAGGTACCCAGTTGTGACGAGCGATTGGTGCATTTAGATAATGTCCGTCAACTGCAACTAGAAATTTTGCCAATGGCCCAAGCTCAACGTCGGGCAGAACTATTTAATGTCTTGGCAGATCCCAATCGATTGCGGTTGCTCTCAGCATTAGCCAAGCAAGAATTGTGCGTCTGCGATCTAGCTGCGGGTTTAAAAATGGGCGAATCGGCGGTATCTCACCAATTGCGAGTATTGAAATCGATGCGAATGGTCAATTATCGTAAGGAAGGGCGAAATGTCTACTATAGTTTGGCAGATAGTCAGGCGATCGAATTATATCGATCTATCTCTGCACAGTTGTTGTCTTCACCCTTACTTTAAAATCTCAACTAACTTTTACCAGCCTAACTATCATGAACTCAAAAACGCATTGGGAGACAGTTTACCAAACAAAAGCTGCTAATGAGGTAAGTTGGTATCGAGCGCACCTCGACAAGTCGCTATCGCTAATCGAACGGGCTGCCCCAGATCTTAATGCTACGATAATTGATATTGGTGGTGGTGAAGCAACATTAGTTGATGACTTAATCGAGAGAGGGTACCAGCACCTAAATGTTTTAGATATTTCGCAAGCAGCCATAGATACTACTAAACAACGATTAGGCACAGTCGCAGATCGAGTCAACTGGCTAGTCGCCGATATTGTAACAGCAGACCTCCCATCGCAACAGTATGATCTTTGGCACGATCGAGCCGTGTTTCATTTTCTCACCCTGCTCGCACAACGAGCAGCCTATGTTAGACAAGTTTTGGACGCAGTTAAGCCTGGTGGTCATGTAATTATTGCGACTTTTGGTTTAGACGGGCCAGAAAAGTGCAGTGGATTGGAAATTGTACGTTATGATTCGGAATCACTCCAAGCAGAACTTGGCGATCGATTCCAGTTATTGGAGACTAGTATAGAATTACATCAAACACCATTTAATACGACTCAACAATTTTTATATTGCCATTACTTAATTGCAACTCCTTGATAAAAATATCCGCCAATTTTAGGTGTGTTAGGGCTGTAAAATTCCCGAACATCTACATTATTAAACTGTTTAGCAATTAATAGGCGGATTGGTCTGTCGAGATGACAACCATCACCGATTACTTTCTGAATCGGAGTAATTCGATGTTGCCAAGTTTGAATATTTGGCTCATTACTCAATCCGTGTTCGATAAATAGGAATTTACCACTTGGTTTCAGTACGCGGTGAATTTCAGCGATCGCTGTTTCTACCTGTTTGATACTGCACAGCGTCCAAGTACTAACTACCGTATCGAATGTATCATCTGCCATCGGTAATTTTTCTCCATTTAGCACCTGATAATCTACCTCGATTGAACTAGCGGCTATCCGCTTTTGGGCGAGTTTATTCATCCCTGAATTGACATCAACAGTTGTAATTTTCTCTACTCGATCTTGCGGGTAATAAGCTAAATTTAAACCAGTACCAAAGCCAATTTCTAATACCGATCCTACTGCATCGGCGAGGACTATCCGCCGATAGTTGGCAAAATCCTCCCCAGACATCACTAGATCGATTAAAGTGGGAAAAATTAGTCGGGAATAAATATTCATAAGAATAAAGAGTTTATTTAAAATAGTATCTAAGATAAGCAGCTTATTCTATTAAATTAATAATTACATCTAACTCTTATCTTTTATCAGCTAGGATTAAGCCATCCTGAGAATGTCTGGATTAATAACCAGCCATTCAACCCGACAATGATCGTTGCCACTGCATAAGCCAGCACCTTGAGCCAAGTAGGATTGACAAACTCGCCCATCAACTTGCGATCGCTAGTAAACATAATCAGTGGAATTACCGCAAACGAAAGCTGTAAACTCAGAATCACCTGACTCAGAATCAGCATACTCGTCGTACTACCTTCGCCAAAAAAGATAATTGTCAGTAATGCTGGCACAATTGCCACCAGCCGAGTCAGCAAACGACGCAGCCAAGGTTTCACTCGCAGGTGGAGAAATCCCTCCATCACAATTTGCCCCGCCATCGTTGCCGTTAAAGTTGAATTTTGCCCAGAAGCTAACAACGCGAGCGCAAAAATAGCACTAGCCGGAGCGACACCCAACATCGGCGATAATAGCCTGTAAGCATCCTGAATTTCAGCGACATCTTGCTTGCCCGAAAAATGGAATACTGCCGCTGCTAAAATCAAAATTGCCGAATTGATAAATAACGCTAAAGATAAGGCAATTGTGGAATCGATCGTCCCAAATTTAATCGCTTCCCGCTTCTGTTCTGGGGTATCTTCCCAATTGCGAGTTTGGACGATCGATGAGTGTAGATATAGATTGTGTGGCATCACCGTCGCGCCTAAAATCCCGATTGCAATATATAGTGCCTCTGGATTTCTGACTACTTCTACTTGCGGGATATAGCCGCCGAGAATACCGCCCAAATCGGGCTGGGCAAAGATTAATTCAGCGACAAAACAACCGCCAACGATACCGATAATTGTGATTACTAAGGCTTCAATATAGCGAAAGCCCTTATTTTGGAGAAACAGCACCACAAACACATGCAGAGCCGTAATGCACACGCCCACAGCTAATGGAATATTAAACAATAACTGTAAGGCGATCGCACTACCGACCAATTCGGCTAAGTCACAAGCTGAAATGGCAATTTCACACAGTACCCAGAGACAAAAACTGACAGGCTTGCTGAAATTGTCCCGACACGCTTGCGCTAAATCTCGCCCAGTTGCCACCCCCAATTTGACACAAAGTGCCTGTAAAAAAATTGCCATCAAATTTGACAACAAAATGATGCTCAACAGACTGTAGCCGAATTTAGCCCCACCAGCTAGATCCGTTGCCCAGTTGCCTGGGTCCATATATCCAACCGAGACTAGATATCCTGGCCCCGCATACGCCAACATCTTTTTCCAGAAGCTGCCGTTAGTTGGGACGGCTACTGTCCGATGTACTTCTGGTAGTGAGGGAATTTTGTCGATTTGTGACATGAGTTAATTTTCATATTCTTCTCATAATCTTTAGGTTAACACACATGCACCTCTAAATTTAATGACTCATTGGTGTCGCCGCGCCGCGAGAATCCTTGACTTTGATAACCAAAATCTGTCAAATTGGGGTATGGGTAAATTTGACATTACTACCAGTTTGACAGTCTGAAATGAAATCTAGATGAAATTCATCAACTGATATTTGTAAATAATGGAGCTATGCTAATTGTTTGCGAAATTGACGAATACTAATAGTTAAGAAAAAAATAGCAAAAAGAAATAATGCGAAAACGTTAGGATAGAGCATGTCAATGCCAATTCCCTTGAGTAGAATACCACGTAAAATGCGGATGTAATGCCGCAAAGGATTGAGAATAGACAGGTAACGAAGAAATTCAGGCATACTATCGATCGGCGCGATTGCTCCTGAAAGTTGAATCAATGGAA
>ENA-OFCD01000837-OFCD01000837.1-metagenomes-genome-assembly--contig:-NODE-837-length-17995-cov-20.320234_pt1 | contig 17995 bp, 18 predicted proteins | sample MGYA00153392_OFCD01 | MGnify analysis MGYA00153392
ATGGGCGCACCGATGGGCCTATCCATGGGCGGAATGAACCTCACCCCCGCCCAAACGAGCCAACTCGCTATGCAGCAAGCGATCGCTCCCTCCAAAGTGGGCACTTCGATTGCCCCGCCCATCAGCATTATTCCGACACTCAATCCCTTGCCTCAGACAGGAGAAGCAGTTCCCGCAGTTCCCGCTGTCCCAGCCGCCGTTCCTCAAGGTTCTGCGCCCCAGCCGATTTCTCTCTTGTCGTCGGCTTTCCGCCCACTGCTCGAATCCGCACCCCCTAAGCGCCAACCTGCTCGCCCGCCGATCGTTACTCAGCCGGTGGCACTTCCGTTTCCTGCGTTGCCGCTTAGCCCTGCCGCTGAAGCCCCGATCGCCCCTCTCTCCCCGCTCACTGCCCCTTCTCCAAGTCCCTCGCCTGCAATGCCGATCGTTCGTTAGTCGATGACCTTGGAGCCTGCGGAAGCTTCCTCGATCGAAGAGCGCCCTCGTCAACGGCAGTAACCCTTACTTCACGAGTTCTCACTTCCATGGCGACCCGAAACGAGTGACTCTATTGCGCCAGCATCACTCAAGCCTGCTGCAAGTCAAGACGTTGTTCCGAAGGATTTAGTCTTTAAGCAAAAGATCAACTAGATCGCTGGGGAAGATTCGTCAGGAGAACGCCTGTAATCACGAGCGACCCTCCACAGGCGATCGCAGCCGTCATCGGTTCACCTAAGAGAAAGACGCCCATCAGAACTGCACTTGTCGGCACAAGATTAGTGAAGACGGCGGTGCGGCTAGCGCCTAGAGTTCGGATTCCGTCGGCATACCAGAGGAACGCAACGACCGTACCGAAGATTCCCATGTAGGCAATGCTCAACAGTGATTTGAGGCTGGCCTGGTGGAGATTGGTGAGCATTCCTTCGTGTAGGGCGATCGGCAAAAGCATGAGGCATCCGGCAACGCAGCTATAGGTGGTGGCAGTCAGAGTGGAGACTTGAGTCAACACTTTTTTTCCGACTAAAGTATATGAGACCCAGCTCACCACGCACCCCAATAACAACAGATCCCCCAGCCCAATCCCTGTTTTGATCAAGTCCAGTGGGTTGCCCCGAGCAATAATCACGGACACGCCGATGAGTGAGGTAAGGATCCCGGTGATTTTTAGTTTGGAGAGGGGTTCTTTGAAAAGGAGGCTGGAGGCTAGGGCTATTGCGATCGGGTTTAGGGCCACGATGAGGGAGGCTCGGCTGGCGGGGAGGAGCTTAAGTCCGCCGAGGAAAAAGGCGTTGTAGGCGAAAATTCCGGTGAGGCCCATCATGAGGATGCCCAGTGAGATGCCAAGTCTCGATCCCCCTAGCCCCCTTGAAAAGAGGGAACCAAAGAGGGAGGGAGTTTGAGAGTTTGGAGTTTTTGAGGTGGATTGGATTAAGAGGAGGAGGAGAGAGGCGATCGCAAAACGGAGGAAGGCGGCGGTGAAGACGCCGACGGTTTGGACGGCTAGGCGGCCTGTGATGAAGGTACCCCCCCACAGGAGCATGGTGAGGATGAGTTTTAGATAGATGGAAATGGGGTTGGGGAGGTTTTTAGAAAGTGGGTTAGGGTGTTCGATCGGAGATGCCATGGTGTTCGAGAACGTCCTGAATAAAGGCTTGCCAGGTGGGATTTGGGATCCAAATTTTTTCGAGGGTGGCTTGAGCCTCAGAATGTGGAACGTGGTTGTGTATCCGCCGCCATAAGTAGATAAACACAGAAACGCGCATATTTTTGGCGCAGTGAATGAACAGGCGTTTGTTCTGTCTGCGTTTGATAATTTGGCAAAAGAACTCGAAGTCGGCTAGGGCTGGGCGATCCCAGAGGACGGGGATGTGTAAGTATTCCATCCAGGCTGATTTTACAACGGCACTTTCGTCGGCCAAGGCATTGGTCGAATTGCTTAGGGCAAGGTTGATTATGGTGTCGTAGTTGGCGGCTTTGATCAGGCCAAACTGGAAAGCGTTAGGCTGTCCGGCGGTGGCGATGTGGGCGTTGATTTGGAGGAAGTGGTCGATTTCGGAGAGGCGATCGGTCATAGGAATTTAGAATTTAGAAGGTTGAGTTGAGAATTGAGAAGGTTAGGAAGTTAGGAACTTGCGTGAAAATAAAATACCCTCGTGAAGAGACCCCCTAGCCCCCAATTCTGGGAGAACATGAATTTCCGAAGCCCCCAGAATTGGGGGTTGGGGGCCTCTTCGCCAAGGGTTAAAAAAGGGGGCGTTATTTAATTGCTCGTCCCTTGGAGCGTTTGTTTGGCCATTACCATGTAGCGGAAAAGGTATTCCATGACTTCAACGAGGTTTCTAGCTGCTTGGGTTGAGTTGGCCCAGACGGTGATGCCGTGGTTGCGGATGAGGAGTGCAGGGATTTCCGGTGGGGTTTGGGTAAAGCGATGGGTGATGTCGTCGGCAATGTTGGGGACTGAGAGATGGTTGGTGAAGAGGGGGAGATGGCAGGTTGGAGACTCGTCCCAGATGCCTAAGCCTTTGATCATTTCTAAGGGGGGAAGGACGATCGCATCGTGGTCTGTGAAATTTGACACCAGGTTTGCTTCAACAGAGTGGACGTGATAGCAGGCTTTTGCGTCGGGAAATAGACGATAGATCGCATGGTGAATGCTGGTTTCGGCGGAGGGTTTATTGCCGGGTTGGGTCGCTTCCCAGGTTCCGTCCATTTGCATTTTGATAAAGTCGTGCTGAGTGAGTTCCCCTTTCGATTTGCCGCTGGCCGTGACCCAATAGCTGCCGTTTCCCGATCGAGCCGAAAGATTGCCTGCGGTCCCCCACATCCAGCCGCGATCGTGGAAGTATTTTGCGGCGCTGATTAGATCGTCTCTTAAATCTGTCATGAGTTATTGGCTCCAGTGTCACTCCAGTATTGATCTAAATAATCACGAATCTCAAAAAAGTCATTCCACGGAACGTAACTTTTTCCTTGTTCATCCAAGTACTTAGCCAATCGATCGCGAGCAAAAACCAGATCGGCGGCCATGGCCATATTGAAGTCTGTAATGGAATCTCCAATGGCGATCGATTGATCGAATTCGTATTTCGCCATGATGTTTACTTTCGCAACCAGTTCTGTCTCGCCTGCGTAATTTGGAATAACGTTAAAATAGTCACCTGATGTATCGAGATCGACGGCATGAAGTCCTGCAAGTCGGGGTTTAAACTCTTCTAAGACCGTTTCGACCATAATCCGAACTCCGCCTGAAACGACGACGCAAGGCACATCATGGGATTTAAGAAAGTCTAGAAATTCGGGAAAACCCGATCGGATGGGATGGGTTTTAGAAAATTTAATAATGTTTAGGTATTGGTCTGACGGGATGGATTCGAGGAGTTGCGTTACGCCTTTACGGAGGGTCAAGGTCCGCGCGTACATTTGTGCCATGAGGCGATCGGCGAGTCCCGGCGTGGAGAATTTCTTCAACAGATCAACGAAGGTCTCGTGGAGGGTAATGGTGCCATCAAAGTCAGAAAATACGATCGTTTTTTTCATGATACTCCCCATTTTTCCAACGCCGATCGGAGCGCCGACGGTCCGATTTGATTCAATTCAAATGCCTCACCTGGTTTCGCACTGTCCAACGCCTCGAAAAATGCTTTGACGCCTGCTGCTGGACTCGTCGGGTGGTCCATAATTCCAGTTCCTGCGTTCAAGATGACGTTGTTGCCATAATCAGCGATCGCCCTCGGGACCACACCCGGATGAATCCCTGCCGATGGAACCGGGAAGACATTTCGCGATCGCAGTTCATCCCGAATCGCCATTTCTTCCGACTTCTCAAAGGGCAAACTGCCATAGTGCGCCGGATACAACACCGCATCAGCACCCGCAAAAGCAGGCAAGGTTCCTAGTAGAGCTGAATAATTAAACCCGTGATCGGGCGCACCACAGAGTGCTCCAGCTAAGGCGGGATGCATGAAAATCGGGACGTGAATTTCGGGGTCATTCGCGAGGGATTCCAACACGCTCCAGCCGTAGGTCAAGGTGTTGAACAATAACGCATTGGCACCGCCTGCCACTAACTGACGGGCGTTATCTAGAATTTCGTGGGCGCGTCCGGTGACGTTGATGGCGTACAGCAATTCCTTTCCGGTTTCGGCTTTGACTTCATTGATCACGGCACGGCACGCCTTTAATCGATCGATCGTCGGTGCGATCGCTAGATTTCCCATAATCTCATCGTCTTTGATAATATCTAACCCCGCTGTCGCCACGTCTTGGAGAATCAAAGCATGATCGTCAGCGGTCAACCCTAGCGCAGGTTTGAAAATCGCCATCACCAAAGGTCGATCGAAAACTCCCAATGCGTCCCGAATCCCAGAAATCCCAAATCGACAACGCTGGCCGTAATGCTTGGGCAATCGGATCGCCGTTACCTTGGCTGCACCCGCCATGGAGTATTTGCCAAAGATCATCGTCAATAGACTACCAATATCGCCTTCAGTATTGGCAACAGGAAACTCAATGGTGGCCGTACTGCTTCCATTATCGTGAGTGACAACGCCAACGACCCTTGCAAGAAACCGATTGAACGATGCTTCGCGATGGGAAAAGCGATCGTCCCAACTGCCCACCGTCTGACCAATTGCAATCACTTGGGCCTGTTTTTCGGGATTAGTCCCAGGTGGAAACCGATAATCAACTTGAATCGTCATAGGATTAGGCCAGTTGCAGGGTAGGCAGGGTAGAAAAGGCGATCGTAGTGCCCGTATACTCCGGCGTCCAACCATCGGTGCCACAGAAGTAGCGCACGGCTTTTACGCGACGGATAGGCGTGAGATAAAACCAATGCTCCGTGCCTGCCGGAACGTTAATGTATTCCGATGGCTGAACTGTCAATTCCATCTGCGACCCATCCGGACGCACAAACCCAAAAATTCCCTCACCATCCACGATGTAACGAACTTCGTCATCGGCGTGGGTGTGAACGGGCTTAAATTTAGCAAGCATTCCATCTAAGTTGGGCATCTCAGAATGCAACACAATTAAGTCCCGCGACGTGTAGCCCCGATCGGTTTTAAGCGGTTCAAAGTAATGATCGAGCGCGACCAACACCTGCTCTTTCTCATCGTCAGACAGCGTTTGTTTATCAAGCAGCGATTGGATTTCGGGTCCTGTGCTCCAGTAATTTAGCCCAATATTCAACGGTGCAAGTTCATGGGCGATCGCCGCTGCATCCGTTAGTGTTTGCCCATTTTCCAGTGTCAAAATCGCCATTATTCCTCGCTCCCTTTTTCCCAAATCTAGCCTTGATCAGTCAGCCATTATAAGACGTTTCATTGAGCGCCGGGAATATTTTTTGGGCCGTACCCTTGGCAAGGGACCGGGTTTACGGCAAAATCACGAGGTATCAATTGCGGGTTCGACATCATGGATCAATTGGCTCAAGCGATCGTCAACGGTCTATCCCTTGGCAGTATCATGGCCCTCAGCGCGATCGCCCTGACCCTGACCTATGGCATCCTGCGCCTCTCCAATTTTGCCCATGGTGATTTTATGACCTTAGGGGCGTACCTAACGCTGCTCTTCAATGGCTTTGGGATAAACATTTGGATTTCGATCGTCATCTCGACCCTAGGCGTCATTGCCTTTGCACTCTTCACCGAGAAAGTGCTCTGGTCCACCATGCGCAAGAAACGAACGACGCCCACAACATTAATTATTATCTCCATCGGTCTCGCCTTAGTCGTGCGCAACACCATCATCATGATCTGGGGTGCAAGTCCCCAAAATTTTGACATTCCCGTCGCCGAAACCCTTACTTTAGGCAATATCCGCGTTCCGTATAACAGCCTTGTCGTCATGGCCATGGCCGTCGCTGCGATCGCTCTCCTCCACCTGATCCTGCAACACACCAAAACGGGGAAAGCCATGCGGGCAGTCGCCGACGATATCGATCTCGCGCGGGTCACAGGCATCAACGTCGATCGCGTGATTCTCTACACCTGGATTTTGTCCGCAGGCTTAACGGGAATTGCGGGGAGCATGTTGGGCTTAATCGAAAAAGTGAATCCCGAAATGGGCTGGTTCATGATTTTGCCGCTATTTGCATCGGTGATTTTGGGTGGAATTGGTAATCCCTACGGCGCGATCGTGGGCGCATTAATCATCGCCAGTGCCCAGGAAATCGGCGCAGGCATGAGCCAAATCCTAGGGCCGCTTTACATCACGTTATTGCAAATTCCAGTGCTCTACCCGATCGTCCGAATCATGAGCGCCGACTACAAAATCGGCATCGCCCTTGTCATCATGATGCTAGTGCTATTATTCAAACCACAGGGATTGTTTAGAGGAACGATGTAGGTTTTGGTATGAATGGACTTTGGCTGGCCGATCGCACACTTTCGCTCAAATCTGATCTCCCGATTCCAGACTTAACACCCGGTAAAGCGATCGTCAAAGTCCTCCGAGCAGGTGTTTGCAATACTGACTTGGAACTGACGCGGGGCTACTATCCTTACTCTGGTATTTTGGGGCACGAGTTTGTGGGAGTGGTCACGGAGGGTCCGATCGAATGGCTAAACAAGCGCATAGTCGGTGAAATTAATGCGAGTTGCGGCCAGTGTGACTTCTGTAAACGCGGCGTCAAGACTCATTGCACCGATCGAACCGTTCTCGGCATCGTTAATCATAATGGAGCGTTTGCGGAATATTTAAGCTTACCTATTGATAATCTTCATGTTGTGCCTGATGAGGTATCTACCGATACTGCGACGTTCACAGAACCATTAGCCGCAGCGTTGGAGATTTTAGAACAAATTAGTATTACTCCTAATCATCGCGTCATAGTGATTGGCGATGGAAAACTGGGACAACTGGTGGCCCAAGCGATCGCTACGACGGGATGCGATCTGCTGGCCATCGGACGTCACTCCAGTAAACTTAAGCTTCTTGAACACTGCGGGATTGCGGTGGGGTTTGCCGATGCGATCCAGTCTCGAAGTTACGACATTGCAATAGAATGTACCGGAAATATAGAAGGCTTTGCGATCGCCTTGGATGCGCTCAAGCCTCGTGGAACTTTGGTGATGAAGAGCACCTATGCTGGAAAACTCAGCCTAGATGCGTCTAGAATTGTCGTCGATGAACTGCAACTGATTGGGTCCCGTTGCGGACCGTTTGCTCCTGCGCTTGCCTTGCTCGCTCAGCAAAAAGTCCAGGTGTTACCGATGATTCAGGCCCGGTTCCCTCTAGCAGATGGCCTTGCTGCTTTCGATCGGGCCTCGGTTAAGGGCACCCTAAAAGTATTGCTGGACATCAATAATTAAAAAAGAGGCATTCACAGGCTGGCCTCCTTTTTAAAATTTTCAAGCTCTTCAAATTAGAGCAGGCTCTGTTCTTCAAATCGTTTGTAAACTCATGCCCAATGCCCCGATCGCCCGAGGTAAGTCCAACGTACCTGAATCAGTGGCAGCGATCGTCAATATCACAATGCTATTAGTGGTTGGAGCGGGCTTCGCAATGACAACGCCTTTAACGGGCTGAAGCTTACCGCCGATCGTCAGCGTTCCCGACCAATTCATCTGAATGCCATCCTTAATAGACTGTTGAATTTCAGCCTGAAACCCTTCGCCTCGGCCTAGAATGTTTCGCACTACCTGCGCTAAATTTTCCGGGGTCAATGCTACTCCATTTAAGAATCCTAACTGAGCCGCCGACTGAGCGATCACAGTATAGGCAAGACGTCCATCCGGGGCCTCTACCAAAATTGAATCTCCCAACGGCGAAACTTGATACCCCTTGACTAGCCCAATTTCAAAGCGTCCCGCAGCATCTTTATGCGCTCCTGCGATCGGCAACGGTTCGACCTCCACGGGAAGGATAAGTGATGGAAGAGCGATCGGTGTTGGAACGATACTGGGAACGGTTCTGGGTGTTGCCGTAGGCGGCTTAGGGGGGTCGGTGCGGGATCCCGGAATGGGGTCGATCGATACGCCTTCGGTGATGGTGGGCGCTGGCGTGGGAATGGCTGTGGGAGAGGGCACGATCGGAACCGTTTTCACGGGTGGCGGCGCTTGGGCAATAGATGTCGGCACTTCAAAAAATCCATGCACCGTCAACAGAACGATCGCACTCAAGCAGCTCAGGGCTAGGGCGATCGATCGTTTGGATTGACGCTGGATGCGCGGGTTTCCGAGGGAGGGACGTTTTTTGGTTTGGGCCGTTTTGAAAGATGCCACAGTGCAATGCTCCACGTTCAGCTATTTCTTAAGATTACCGTCAATGCGGGTGCTAAATTCGAGTGTCAATTAGAATTTGATCTTACTGACCCGTTGGGTCTCAGTTTAAAGAAATATCGGATGGTTTTCTTTTCTAGTGCGATCGCCCAGTTTTGTTTAGAGCCTAGTGATTTTCTGCGATCGTTCTTTTGAGAATTCGGGCGATCGGGATCTAGTCCTGCCATGTCAAACGCCGTAACAAAAAAGACCCGATCGTGAGTGCTACATCTAGCCTGCTTATCTGTCGTGTTGAGAGCCTGTTCAAGGGAATGCGCACCATAATCTCATGCTAAAATAGTAGCAGGGCTGACCTATCAATCAAAGCTCCAACAAGCCATGATCTTTATTAATCCCAAAACCGACTTTGCCTTCAAGAAAATCTTTGGCTCTGAACAGAGTCAGGAAATCTTAATCAGCTTTCTCAATGGGATTTTGTATGACGGTGAGAATGTTATTCAATCGGTTAATATTCTTAATCCCTACCAAGCTCCTCGTATTCGAGGCATGAAAGATACTTTTCTGGATGTCAAAGCGACTCTTTCCGATGGCCAGACCGTCATTATTGAAATGCAAGTTTTGAATGTTGAAGGCTTTGAACAACGAGTTTTGTATAATGCTGCAAAAGCTTTTTCGACGCAACTTAACATTGGACAGGATTACACCTTGCTCAGTCCTGTGATTGCGCTGACGATTACTGATTTTGAAATGTTTCAGGATTTGGATGCGGTGATTTCAAGGTTTGTACTCAAGGAAAAACAGGACTTAACCGACTACGAGATCGATGGACTCGAACTTGTCTTTGTTGAACTGCCTAAGTTTCATCAAGCTTTGAACCAAGTGGACGGGTTGACTGAACAGTGGATTTATTTTCTTCAGAATGCTCGCCAACTCGAATCAGTTCCTGTGTCCATGGGAAATGTTCCCGCAATTCAGCAAGCTTTTACCGTAGCGAATCAAGCCAATCTCAGCCGAGAAGAACTCGAAGACCTGGAAAGCCGAGAAATGTTTATTCATGATCAACGTAACGCGATCGTCAAAGGCGTTAAACAGGGACGAACTGAAGGACGAACTGAAGGATTAGCTGAAGGATTAGCTGAAGGGCTAAAACAAGGTACAAACCAAACGAAGATTGCGATCGCTCAGCGATTGCTCACAGCCTTGGATGATGCCACGATCGCACGAATAACTGACCTGACCTTAGACGAAGTGAAACAACTGCGATGGTCGGCCCATGCGATCGAACCCAATAAATAGTAATCATCCAAAAGCTAGAAGAATTTAATCTTTCTGGATGCATAGAGACACATCTTTAACAAAATTAGTCCTTCCCGCACATGGGCAATATTAGACGCGCCATACACGCGCGGTTGGTAGCGCACTGGAACATCGACTAAATGCAGCCCTAGCTTAGTCGCCCCAAACAGTAAGTCAAAGTCTCCAAACGGATCGAAATCGCCAAAATAAGTTCGTCCCGCTACTAGGTTCAAATAGTCCGATCGACGGATTACTTTTGTGCCGCAGAGGGTATCTTTTAGGGTCTGACCGAGGAGAAACGAAAATGCCAAGCTGAAGAATTTATTGGCGAGATTGTTGAGCCACGGCATCGCTTCCCCCGATCGGGGATAGACCAATCTCGATCCGTTCACAAACTCCCCTCGCCCCGACGCAATCACCTCAAAGAAATGGGGCAAATCCTCTGGTTGCACCGTCAAATCTGCATCCAAAATCATCAACACATCGCCTTCTGAGTGATCAAATCCTAATCGCACCGCATCCGCCTTTCCCTTTCCGGTCTGTTGAAATGCCTTTAGCGTAAAGTGCGGATGGCCTTGACTGACGACGTGCTGAATGGCTTCCCAAGTCTTATCTGTGGAATGGCCCTCGACAAAAATCACCTCTGTATGGCGGCCTAGATGCGGCAAACGATCGATCGCATTTTGGATATTTCCAGCTTCATTCCGAGCCGGGATCACGACGGAACAGGTCAGGTCGCTAGATTCCTGATGAGATAAGGGTTTGCACGCGACTTGCGATCGGGCCACAATGGTGTTGGTTAAGCCTAGATGGTTAAAACCTGGAAGCTGGACTAGCACTCGGTTCATCACCGAACTCAGTAACGGCACCGCCTTCGGGCAAAGAAATCGACGACCTGATTTGACCGTTTGGAACCCAGTGATGGTCAGAAGATTTTGGACGTCATCCATGGAAAGCCAACTTTGGGGCGGCTGGGGACGGCGCTGACCAATGCGTTCGGCGAGGTCTAGGAGCGGCTGCCAGAGGAAATTATGGAAGGTCAAAATCAGCCGAGTTTGTGGCGTACAGAAGGCTTGAACCTGCTTCAACACAGTTTGAATATTTCCTAGATGCCCAAGCGTCCCTGAAATAATAATAAAGTCAAAGGTCTCGCATTGAGTCCTGTCCCATCCTGAACCTGTAGACCTCAAATTCTCTGGCGTCAGAGTTTCTGCATCTAGACAATAAAACGCAAGATGCGGATATTTAGCAGCGGCGATCGCTACAACGTTCGCTGAAAAATCAATCCCGACGCCCTCTCCCGGCTTCAGCCGCGCGAGAAGATCCCCCGTTCCACAGCCAATCTCCAGTACCTTTGCTCCCGGCGGAACGAAAAATTGATAAAAGACCTCAAGATCGCGGTAATAGCTACGGTTTCGATGGTTCCAGCGATCGAGATCGGGTGCAATGCGGTCGAAATAGGCTTTCACGATGTCGCTGGAATGATCTTGAGATTGCTGCAATTGGCTGGATTGGGCGGGTAAGGAGAAGGCGAGTGGCATGGCAAACACGGCATCAAACTGCATCGTTAGGATGTTCGTCCCTTAGCGTAATCTATAATGAAAATGCATTTCGTCAAAGTTTGCGTGCAATCTCGGATTCTTTTGACAAAATATACGGGATTGATTTCATCGATTGCTTTCAACTGAGACCTTCCGCTATCTGTCGGCGTGGCTCAGGTGGGGGATAACAACACGTTTCCTATTTTGTTTAGGGGTATGGCATAAAAATGATGCAACACAAAAAATTCTCTCCCCAGCAATTTGGATGGGTCTGTGCGCTAGTCGCCGCATCTACCCCGCTGACTACGTCTTTCAGTATGCTGGCCAATGCGCAGGTTCAGTCGCCCGATGAGGCGTTGGCGAAAAATGCCAAAATTCGCATCCACAGCAGCAATAGCATGATGGGCTTGAACAACTCCCTGAAGCAGCAGTTTGAAGGAAAATACTCTGGATCGTCGGTGAGTGTCAACACCATGACCGCTCAAAAGGCGATCGACGATGTAGCGAACAACACCGCAGAAGTGGCAGCAGTAGGACGCCCCTTGACCCCAGCGGAAAAGGCGAAGGGTCTGATGGAGGTACTGGTCGGTCGCGATAAGATTGCGGTGGTGGTCAGCCCAAACAATGCCTTTGACAAGGATTTGACGATTCCGAAGTTTGCCAAAATGTTCCGAGGGGAAATCAGCAGTTGGTCAGAACTCGGCGGACGGAAAGAGGCTATTACTTTTGTCGATCGGGTTAACAGTGATACTCGTCAAGCGTTGGCAGGCTATCCGCAGTTCAACGCCGGAACCTTCGACTCAGGTAAAAACGCCGTCAGGCTGCAAGATACCAGCATGAAAGCCCTGACCGAAACGTTAAAAGCGTCTGGCGTCAGCTTTGTCCCGGCGAACCAAGCTAACACTCAAGCAGGGCTGCGGACGCTATCCATGAACGGTGTCCTCCCGACTGATGCTCGTTATCCCTTCTCTCAGCCGCTCTACTACGTCTACAACGCCAAATCCGCCGGGGGGATGCGTAGTGAAGTAAAGGCGCTTCTGGGGTTTGTGCAATCGAATGAGGGTCAAGCCGCTGTTGAGGCCGCTGGAATTGTTCCTGCCGTGAAAGGCGAAACGATCGCCGCTGGAAATCCCGGAGCCAAAGCCGCAGCCCTGAAAGCAGGCAGTGAGAAGGTGACTGGAATGGAAACCCCGGTTCAGCCCACTGGCAGTCCTTCCGGTATCGAAGGTAAAACGGGTGAAAAAATCGCGATTTCCAACAATGCGATCGCCGCTGAACAAGATGGAAATCTTTTTGGTTTACCGTTTCCAAGCTGGTTGCGTTGGCTTCTGCCCTTGGGACTGCTAGGGATGGGACTCTTGTTGCTTTTAATGCCGCGCAAGGGCGATCGGAATGATTTACGGTTTGAAGAAGGCGAAGGATCTACCAATCCTTTATCGGGTACGGGAACGGCGCTAGGTGATGCGGCGCCCAACACCACTGAAATCGTTGGAAATACGACGAATGCAGGCACAGGTGCGATCGCTGGAGGGGCTGCGATCGGCGGTCTAGCGGCAGGTACATCACGACGCGATGACGCTGACCACTGGAATGACAACGATGGCGCACCTTACATTAAGGACGAAACTGACTTCAATAACTTTGATCAAGCTAGAACGGCGATCGGCAATGCAGCCAACAACACGACTCAGCCCGTGGGAGACCTTGCTGGAGCCGGCGGAGCAGCAGCAGCAGGTTTGGGCGTTGCAGCGGCAGGTGCGGGAACGGCGGCTTGGGGATTTCTGAAAGACAAAGAGGACACTGCCGTAGACTCCAGAACAGCAGACTCAAAAGCCACAGACCTCAAAGCCCAGCCCAAGGCCCCGACGATCAATCTAACGTCCAACGATTCCACAGACTTTTCTGTTGCGGGACAAGAGTGGGACTTTGGCAATTCCGTCGAAACCCCTGCTAACTTAAAGGCGAACCCCAGTACGCTCCGAGAGAGCGCAGCCGCCCTAGGTGCAGCAGCCTTAGGTGGAACAGCCGCCAGTGCTCGAACTCGCTTAGTGGGCGATCGCGCAGGCATTGTCTTGATTCCTCAAACCGCACGCGAGGCCGTCGTCCGTTGGCAGCTTACCGAGGCTCAAAAAATTGATGCGCGAGGTCAAGGCGGAATCGATCTGGCGCTGCGTCTGTATGACGTGACCGGAATTAATCCCGATCGTGATGCCCTCGAAAACTTTTATCAGTACGATTGCAGCGAACTCACCCAAGAACTTCGCATTGAGGTTCCGGTTCCCGCTCGTGATTATGTCGTGGAAGTAGGCTACCTCGATCGCGCAGGCGAGTGGATCGGCATTGCCCGTTCCTTAGCCGTTCACATAGCCTCTGCCTAACCGCAAGTTTGAACTTAGGTCCAACGAACAAATAGAGACGGTGCGATCGAGGAGAGTCTTCGATCGCACCGTTTTTTACAGCTATCTTTTATCCTCGCAGCAGATCTTAATGTCTCACTCATCCAGCCCCTCTCCCTTCCGACGCGAACTCCACGATTCGATCGCGCTAACGGTTCCGCTTGCCGCATCCCAGCTCGCCCAAGCCGCAACCGGATTTGTGGATACGGTGATGATGGGATGGATGAGCCAAGAAACCTTAGCTGCGGGCGGACTGGCGGCGGCGTTGTTTATGACGCTGTTGGTGAGTGGGCTGGGGATGATTACGGGCGTGACGTCTTTGGTGGCGGAGGCCCAGGGCGCAGGGAACCGCGATCGGATGCAAGTCGTAACGGCTCAGGGGATTCGGCTTCTTTTTTGCATCAGTGTTCCCGCGTTCATCATCCTCAGCCAAGGCGAAAGTGTGATGGTGGCCTTTGGGCAGTCTCGGGCAATGGCTCAAGACTCTCAGCATTATTTAGGGGCGATCGCCTGGGGCTATTTCCCAGCGGTTGGTTTTATTATGCTGCGGGGGATTGTCTCTAGCATTGGGTCTGCGCGCATCACGATGGTGATTGCCTTGGCGGGGTTAGGCTTCAATGTCGTTGGGAACTACGTGCTGGGTTTTGGCAAATGGGGATTTCCCAATCTCGGGCTGGGCGGACTGGCGATCGCCACGTCACTCACCCATTGGTTAACACTTGTGGCCCTGATTGGTTATGTTCTCCGCACGCTGCGGCCCTACGCAATTTTTGCAACCCTGTTCCACTTCGATCGCGCTACTTTTAATACGATCGTCAAACTAGGACTTCCCGTCTGCATCGCCTTCACTGCCGAAGTCGGACTCTTCAGCACCACCACCTTTCTGATGGGAAGACTCGGCGTCACCGTCATCGCCGCCCACCAAATCGTCTTCCAAACGATCGCTGTTATTTTCATGGTGCCGCTGGGGGTTTCCTATGCCACAACGATTCGCGTGGGACTATGGCTGGGGAAAGGCGACTGGGTGAGTGTCCGGCGTGCAACCTTTGTAGGGATGTTGCTCGGCGGCGGCTTTATGGCAATCATGGCGACGATCGTTTTAACAGTTCCAAAATCGATTATCAGTTTGTACCTTGACCTTTCAAATCCCGTTAACCAACCCATTATCCCGATCGCCATTTCGATGTTAACAATAGCGGCACTGGCACAAATTCTCGATGGCGTTCAAGCGGCGACAGCGGGAGCACTTCGAGCGTTGCAGGATACGACCATTCCGATGATGTTGAGCTTTGCGGCGTTTTGGGGGGTTGGGCTGACGACGGGATATACGTTAGGGTTTGGCTTGGGGTGGGGCGGGGTGGGCCTGTGGATTGGGCAGTCTATTGGCATTACTGCTGCGTCGATTTTGTTTGTCGGACGGTTTCTGTGGCTGACTCGAAGTCGATCGCCAGTAACACACAGCAATTAAAATCGCGGCAGACCGTCAGGTTTCACAGTTTATTAGAAGCATCTACTTGCAGCTTACTTATTAAAAGGTGAATCATAAAACGAATTGAAAAGGCTGCGAACAGAACCCAAACCATTAGGATAATTCCTGTCGCGATCCAATTCTTTGGCTCGTTGTGTGACATGGCAGATTGTGCCTTAACTCTACATTCAGCCATCACCGCTAGAGGAATCATTTTGACTATCAAGCATAATACCTAGCGGAACGATGATCAAATCATCAAGGTATCCCAAAATTGGAATGAAATCTGGGATTAAGTCGATCGGACTAAAAGCATAGCCAACAACACAAATTGCAAGGGCTTTTGCGTACCAAGGCACGCGAGGATCACTACATGCTAAATGCAAAGCAAGAATCTCTATTTTGAGTTGCCTTACCTACTGCTTTAGTCGTCATAACATTATATATTGCTGCCTGATTACTTGCATAGTGGAATAATCCAAGCCGCACCGAGTCCAGTCAAATCATGTAATACATGAAGGAGGAGTAGCTGATGAGGTTGGGAAGGTTTCATTGATCTCTGTGACATTGCGGTTCTCGCTTTAAGTCAAACATTCACCTTCAACAGCTTACCTTTTTTAATCTCCAAATCGATGCGATCGGAGCGAGTAAGGGATAACGCGATTTCAATCGCCGGGTTCAATTTGGATTGACGATCGGAGTCCATTTTGAGAATGTAGCAGCTTGGCCGAGGAATGTTCCGGTGGGATCTGTGACGGTCCAGATAGTCGCGTTTTCAACCCAAAATCGTTTTCCAGCGCGGCTGATGCGAACACTGCGATAGTTAGTGATGTAGCCTTGGACTCTGACTTCTTGGAAGAGACGATCGCGATGAATTTGGGCAAGGGGTTCGGCGGAGAGGCGAGAAGGTAGCTTTGTAAATTGGGTCCAGTCGAAGTCCCAGAGATCGAGGGCTGCTTGGTTGCCGTAGTTGAAGATGGGATCTTGGTCGGTGTTGTGGGAGACAATGACAAACTTGGCCTCGAACAGATTGCGGGCTTGGACATCGAGGGAGGACGTGCGATCGATCAGGTCTTGATTCGTGAAGGCTTTAAAGCTGTTGAGTAAATGTTGGCTGTGTTGAACCAAGGCAGGGGTCAGGTCGATGGTCATAAGATTTTGAAGAACGGGTCGATGTAAAATATGATCTCAATTGTACCTAGGGATGGCGATCGACGCCTCACGTTAGTAACCTGTTGAAAATGATTCACACGACTGCAATTCTCGCTATGAGCGCCGATGGCAAACTCACCGATCGCACCTATGCGCCCTCGACGTTTGTTTCGGCCTATGATCAAGTTCACCTCGAAGAACTCGTGGCCCAAGCTGATGCAGTTGTTTTTGGGGCCGGAACATTGCGCGCTTACGGCACGACCCTCAGCGTCCAAAACCCGACGCTTATCCAACAGCGACGCGATCGAAACCTTCCCGACCAGCCTTTACAAATGGTCTGTTCCCGGTCGGCCCATCTCGACCCGACCTATCCTTACTTTAGTCAACCGATTCCTCGGGTTTTGATTACCGATGTTCAAGGGGCTGAACGCTGGCGCGACCGATCGGAGTTTGAGCATATCCTTATTGCGAAAGAGACGCCGTTTGACTGGCACTTAATGTTCACTCAGTTTGAAGCCCTCAACGTCAAAAATCTGGCCCTTCTCGGCGGCGGACAGCTCGTGAGTTCGTTCTTCAGCGCCGGACTCGTGAACGAACTTTGGCTCACCGTCTGTCCCCTTATCCTCGGAAGCACCACTGCTCCGGTTCCGGTCGCGGGCGAAGGATTCACCATTGCAGAGGCTCCGCGCTTGGAGTTGTTGGAGTCGCGGGCGATCGCTTCAGAGGTATTTTTGCATTATCGGGTCGTGCCAGAACTGCGGTAAGTAGCAGCAGTTCTAAGTTCAAACTGCCCCGGCGATTAAATTTAGAATTGCTGCAAAGGTGTTGAGTTTAAGCCGTGGGTGGGCAGATCTGGTAGAGTTTGTCGGCAGTCACTTTAGATCTGCATCTCTTATTTTTCCAATCGCTGACTATGACCACACCAGAAAATTCCAATCATCAAGAGTTAGTCGGTTTTATTTGGAGCGTTGCGGATAAGCTGCGAGGGCCATATCGTCCGCCCCAATATCGGAAGGTGATGTTACCGCTGATTGTATTACGGCGGTTGGATTCGGTGTTGGAGCCGACTAAGGCAGCGGTGTTGGCGGCGAAGGCGAAATATGAGGCGATGGGGTTGGAGGGGGATGCGTTTGAGAAAGCGATCGCGAAAGTGGCGATCGGCGGCGACAGGCAGCAGTCGCTGTACAATCTCAGTGAGTTTACCTTCCAAAAATTATTGGATGATTCGGAGGGAATTGCTAGTAATTTGCAGATTTATATTAAGGGATTTTCGCCTAGAGCGCGGGATATTTTTGAGAAGTTTGAATTTGATAATGAAATTGCCAAGCTGGATGAGAATGATCGGCTGTATTTGATTATCAAGGAATTCTGTAGCCCCACGATTAATTTGTCTCCGGCGCGGCTCTCGAACTTTGATATGGGCAGGGTGTTTGAGGAATTGGTGCGGAAGTTTAATGAGCAAGCCAATGAGGAGGCGGGGGATCACTTTACGCCGCGTGAGGTGATTCGGTTGATGGTGAATTTGATTTTTTGTGATGAGGAGGATGTGTTTAAAAAAGGGATTTATCGGACGGTGTATGACCCTACAGCGGGGACGGGGGGAATGCTGTCGGTGGCGGAGGAATATATTAAGCAGCAGAACGCTGAGGCGAATTTGGCGTTATTTGGGCAGGAGTACAATCCGGAGTCTTATGCGATTTGCTGTTCGGATTTGTTGATTAAGGATGAGCCGATCGATAACCTGATCTATGGTGATACTTTGGGCGTGAAGGATGCCAAAAGTAAGAGTAATAACTTTTTGCCCCATGATGGTCATCCGGCGAAGCAATTTCATTATATGTTGGCAAATCCGCCGTTTGGGGTGGAGTGGAAGCCGGAGAAGGATTTTAGGCGTTGCTGATTTAAGGTATGACGGCTTGAGGAACTGGGACATCCTTGAAC
>ENA-OFCD01000838-OFCD01000838.1-metagenomes-genome-assembly--contig:-NODE-838-length-17992-cov-3.236271_pt1 | contig 17992 bp, 14 predicted proteins | sample MGYA00153392_OFCD01 | MGnify analysis MGYA00153392
GCAAGGACAAGCGCAAACTTTGATTTGGAAAACATATGCGATGAGGTGTTCATAAATTTCTGCTCCATGGAATAATTGATTTGAAAAACAAGCGGAAATATTTTTCCGATGCGCATGAACTGTAAAGGTTGGTCGGCATCCACCAGCCCTTAATGCGTGAGTCGCGGCTTAATACGACACGGTTCAATTTATTGCGTCAAGCTTGATAGCGCTCCGCAGGTGGGCCTTTATTTTGCTCCAGTGTCGAAGCGCTTAATTTCAGGCAGAACGGGTACACGACAAACTATTGGTTGTGCAGCAGCTTCAAAAATATCCCGACGTTATATCGGGTTAAATCTCGTGAAAAGAGCCGCTTGCAAGGGTGGCTGATATAGCAAAACTGAAACGGCAGCGCGAATTATTGCTAACCATAACAACTAATGCTTACCCGCTGGAATGGTGGAATGACCTTAGACTTAGTTAACTTTTTGGTGCAAAATATAGGCGGCGCTAAAAAGTAAAAAAGCGATCATTTCGGTCAGCAACCACTTGAGAATCGAGACCAATAAATGCAACGACTGATTCAGATTATCTACATAAGCCGCTCAACCTTCGCGTCATCGGGGCTGGTGAGGGGCATTGAGCCGAACGTCGCGCGGATTCTGGCGAAATCGCGCATCAACAATCGGCGCGACGGCTTGGTCGGCGTTTTGTATTTTGGCGACGGTTGTTTTTTTCAGTGCTTGCAAGGCGAGGAAGCGGCTGTTGATGCGCTGTATGCGCGCTTGGAGTCAGACAACCGCCATAAGGACTTAAAACTTCTTTCGCGCAAGCAGATAAGCGCACTCTCTTTCGCTGATTGGTCGATGAAATATGTGCCGATTGAAAAGGACATGACTCGTCTGTTGGTCAAGGGTGGATTTCAGAAATTTGATCCGTATCTATTTGATGATGCAATGATTCGGGATGTGATGGCATTATTGCAAAGCTCCGCCGATCCTGAAGCTGGCGTAAAAGTTGACGAAATGATTCAGCAATCGATTGCGCCATATCTAGCCAAAAATTCAAAACCTCAATGGGGCTTGGTTGCCGCCATCGCCGTCGTCGTCATTATCGGCATCGTGGTTTTCATACTGAAAAAATAGCGATCATCGATGCCAAGAGCGCCATTTGGCGCGCTCTTTCAAGCAAAAATGCCGCGAACGGCAAGTGGGGCGGACAGTTTTAATGGGGCGCGGAATGGGGCCTTTAACGTTGCGCGCTGCGCGCTGCGGCGTGACTAGCTATCAGGCCAGGAAATCGTTGCGACTTCTCCGCAGGCTTCGAACAACGGTTTGCTGAACAAGAAGCCCTGCATCAAGCTGATATCGAGGTGTCTGAGCAATCGATATTCTTCAACGGTTTCGACGCCTTCAGCAATGATGCGGATACCAAGCTCGGTGCAGATCTGAACGACGCCGCGCGCAATCGCTTGCTTGACGGGCAACTTATCGATATCGCGTATCAGCTCCATGTCCAGCTTGATAATATTGGGTTGAAACTCGGCCAACAAATTTAAGCCCGCGAAGCCCGCGCCGAAGTCATCAATTGCCGTCAGAAAACCGATCCGCTGATATTCACGAAACACCTCAGCCAGCCATTTGCCGTCGCTAATATGTTCCCCCTCAACTGTCTCGAACATAATGCGCTCAAGCGGAAACCCGTAGATGCGTGCGGCTTCAAAAGTGGTGCGGATACACACCTCGGGCCGATAGATGGCGTTCGGCATAAAGTTGATCGACAAAATCGTCTGCATGTCTAATTGTGCGGCGATTTTGATTGCTTTGACGCGACAGGCTTGATCAAAACGATACCGGTTAGACTCGTTGATTTGCGACAGCACGCTAGCGGCTGTCTCGCCGTTAGGGCCGCGCACCAGCGCCTCATGCGCAAATATCTGATGCGTTGCGGCGTCAATAATCGGTTGAAAAGCGTAACTGAATTTGAACGGCAAGCGTTCGCTGCTGGCGCAGTTGCTGCAGTTGGCGTCGGGCAAGCCATCGTCGCCCAAGGTAAATTCTGTGGTGCGTAATTTTATATTTTTGATCATTTGAATAACTGCTGGTCAGTGGGGTGATGCCCTTAATCCCAAGTCACTATTCTAATGCGTCAGCGTAAATTTTTTACAATCCCTAATCAAGGTTAGAGTAGTTTTAATAGCCGATTCCACCCAAGAACCCAACCGACGCTGCGATGGTGGTGAACAACGGTGATTGTTGCGCAGATTTCGGAACAAGACGTTTCGCTGCGGCTACCGGTGTTAGGCTGAAGTATCAGGTAAGAATAAACATAACAAAATTTTACTTCACATCCGGTTGCACAACTCGCGCCAATATCCGCTGGAAAAGAGCCTGTGAGGCTTGCCCGTTGGCTGGGTTAGATGCATTGTAGCGGCCTGCCATGATGACGACATTCAAGCCCAGCGCCGGTACAACAAACAAGCGTTGACCTCCGTCTCCAAAGGCACCAATCCAATGCCATGACTTGCCGGCAACAAGGGTATCGCCTGTGCGCCACTGATAACCGTAGTGCCAATCTAGCTCGGCGGAAAGGTAGTTTTTGATGCAGTCTTGTACCCATGCTTCAGAAGCGATTTGGCGTTCGTTCCAACGTCCGCCGGCCATTACCAACCGACTAGCAAACCCAACTTCTGCCGCTGTAACGTCGCTGATGAGATCAACCCGACTTTTTAGCGCATTGGTTCCAGCACACCCCAGTTAGAAGAATCAACAGACCCATTGCGCTGATACTGTTGAATCTCATGAATGGCTGAATTCAAAGGTTGGGTGCGGAGCGTTAAATAAGGTGCGTGATGGCGGGACTTAAAGAGGCTTTACAAAAGCTTAACCATATCGCTCTGGGATAGAAACCATTTTTCGGCGGTGAGCTTATTCGCCGCTACCAACCATCACTTCCGCACCAAACGAACCTGATTTCGAAACAAATAATCCTTATCCGCCGCACCAACTGGCTTTACTTCTTTTAGGGTGATTAACGTGTCACCAATGAGTGTCTGTGTGATACGAACCTCGGCTGGTTTTTCATTATCGATACCGACGTGTTGGTAAACAATCGTCCAATGGCTTGCGTCCTGGTAGGCGGTTACTTTAGCGTCGTCTATCCACATATCAACCGCACGGCTTTTGCGGAAGACGGCGTTGGACACTTTACTTGCCGTTTTATCGAATAAGCTCACGGTGGTGATATAGACGATGCCAGTTACAGGGCCGTCGTCGAAAGTCGAGACACGCGTGATAGTGGCGTTGTCCAAGCCAACCTCCATTTGCGCAGTCATTGGCAATTCAAATTTATTGCCCGACTGGTAATCGCGATATTCCAAAGCGCCGCGCCATGCGCCTTTTAGACCTATTTCCAGTTTGTCTGCTCTGGGGATTTCCTCCACTTTGACAATGGTGGCAGCAGTAACGGTGTTGGCAGCGAGCATTAGCGCTATCGCCATTACGGCTAAGCCAGCATGGATTGCTTTTAGTTGTTGTGTCTTGATTGCATAAATTATCGGGCTAGTCATCGCGATGATCCTAAAATTAAAAATGTTGATTGATTTTGTTAAATTACCTGCTTGCAATAAGTCTCCCGCGTAAAGCACAGCAGCACCAGCGCCAGCACGCTCCATAGCAGCATCATCGAAAAGCCTTGCTGGTATGAGGCTAAATCAAACACGCGTTTGCCGTTTACCAGCGCGCCTTGCCACGCACCTTGCCACCGTGCATCGAGGATCACGCCGATCAGGGGTTGCAGCACCATCGGCCCGATGATCACGCCCATGTTGGTTACGCCAGATACCGTACCGGCAAATTGATGCGGGACTGATTCTTTGGCGAAGGCAAAGGTGATGATGAAGGAGCCGGCAAAAAATCCGGTCACGGCCAGCAACGTGATCAATAGCGCATAGCCTTGATGCGGGCCGAAAATAAATATCGTCCATGACAACAATGCGCAGCTCATGCCGCCGATGTAGAGCGGTTTACGCCGTCCCATTCGGTCGGAAGCTGCACCAAAAGTCAGGCAACCGATTGACCACGCCACCATCATCGTAGAGCACAGTCCGGCGGCGTTGGTTTGCGTCAATCCGTAATGAGTGGTGAGGAACGGCACGCCCCAAAGACCCGCAAAGCTGAGGGTGATGCCGGTCATCGCGCCGGGAATAAAAAACAGCAGCACCACATTCCGGTAACGCAATACCGTTTTTAATCCATCGAATACACGGGCGGCTAAAGCGGGATGTTCATGCGCCGCCGAATAGCTCGCATAGCCGCGCGCGTTGGGGTCGTCGCGCACGATCAGCCACGTGACCGCGGCGAGTAACAGCGTCACCGCCGCGGTTGCCCACATCACATGGCGCCAGCCGAATGCATCAACCAGCAATCGTAGCGGCGCGCCCGCTGACACTGCGCCAAACACGCCCACGGCGAGCGCCACGCCGGAGGTCAGCGCAAACTGGCGTGCAGGCATCCAATGACTGGCCAGTTTCAGCATGCAGACAAACGCCATGCCGGATGATCCACCAATCAGCAGACGTCCAATGTCTGCCCACGCGGTGTTGGGGGCTATCGCAAATACAGCCGTGCCGATGGCTGCGATCACGCCGCCTATCGCCAATAAAATGCGTGGCCCAAATCGATCCGCCAGCAGGCCGGTGGGGATTTGCATCGCCACATAACTATAAAAATAAAACGCCGAGAGATTACCCAGCGCGGCAGCGGTCAAACCAAAGTCCAGCGATAGCTCAGTGGTGATGACCGCAGGTGCAACCCGATGGTAGAACGCAATAAAATATAAGCAGGCGGCCAGACCCCACATGGTCCACGCCAGGGACGATGGCGGTATCGATTTAGATTGAGTCGGCATCGCCAAGCTCAAGCATTGGCGCGGTGTTTGGGGCTATTTTTGGGGCTTTGTTTTAAGCTTTTTGCGCCTTCTGCGTCAATGCGTCGTTCGATACTGCACTCACGTTTGTACAAGAATGCGGGCAACGCAAATGAAAGCCCGATAACGAGATTGGCGGCAACATAAAAGAACGGATAACGTATGCCGAGCTGCTTAGCTTCCGAAAATAAAAATGGCCAAAACACCAGGCACGAAATCGAGAAATCAATCAGCGTGGCCGCCGCAATCGGGCTGCCATACGCTAACGACATCGCCCCCGATGCGCCCGGCACCAAGCCCAGATAACCAAAGTAGGTCGCGTAAGGCGCGATTGCGCCGATGATCATGGCGATGAAATAAAATTTTTTCATACGCAAATACTCGTCATCAAACCTGCTCCCAAGGCAGCCCGTCTTTGCGCCAGCCAGAAATATTGCCGCGCTGGTGATGCTCGTCGAGCTCACCTTCAAAGCCGTGCAGCACATTAAACACTTTGCTGAATCCCGCCGCTTCCAGCGCCTGACCCGCATCCACACTGCGATTGCCGGAGCGGCACACCAGCACCACCGGGCGCTGGGTTGAGTGGCCTACCGCCTTTTTTACTTGGCCAACAAAATGCGGATTGATCTCCCATTCGGGTCCGTCATTCCACGGAATCATCATCGCGCCGACCGGGTGGCCCACAAATAAAAATTCCATTTCGCTGCGGCAATCTACAAAGATGGCCGTCGGGTCTTTGGCTAAAAATTCGGCGGCCTTTGACGGTGTCAGGTGGTTCATAGAAAGTCCATGGGTTATTGCCAAGTGGGGCAGGCGGAAATAAAACTCTGCTGATCGATATGCTGACGGATATGCCAATGATGGTACTGATGAATGATGGATTATAACGGGCAGTTTCGTTTCAAGTTCTTATACAAAAATGCATAAACAAAAATGCTGAACAAACGCAGCATCATTGAGCAATCACCGTCCGGGAGTGCGATAATCTGCACACACAAGGAGAGTCAATTGAACGCACCCGAAAACCTTTTCCCGTTTGATGCAGTTATTCGCGATCACGCTGATCGTCTCGAAACACAGGTAATTGCATGGCGTCGACATTTGCATGCCAACCCTGAGCTGGGTAATCGCGAATTTGAAACGGCAAAAATGGTGGCAGCGCATTTGCGCAAATTAGGCTTTGACGAGGTGCGTGAACAGGTTGCTTATACCGGCGTCGTCGGTTTACTCAAAGGCGGCAAACCTGGCCCCTGCGTGGCGTTGCGCGCCGATATGGATGGCCTGCCGGTCGTCGAAGAAACCGATGTGCCGTTTAAAAGCACAGCGCGCGCGCAGTGGAATGGTGCCGAAGCGGGGGTGATGCACGCCTGCGGTCACGATACGCATGTCGCTATCCTGATGGGCGTTGCCGAAATTTTGGCGGGCATGCGTCAAGACCTGACCGGTAGCGTTAAATTTATTTTTCAGCCTGCCGAAGAGATGCCGCCGATTGGCGAAGAGGGCGGCGCAAAAATGATGATCGAACAAGGCTGTATGGATAATCCGAAAGTCGAAGCGATCTTCGGCCTGCATATTACGTCCAAGCAGCATGCCAATGTGATCGGCTATCGTGCTGGCCCGCTGATGGCGAGCGCGGATCAATTCCGTATCTTCGTGCGCGGCAATCAAACCCACGGTGCGCAGCCCTGGTCAGGGGTTGATCCGATTGTGGTGGGCTCGCAAATTGTGCTCGGCTTGCAGACCATTGTGTCGCGAAAAATGAATATTACGGAAGAGCCTTCCGTGGTGACGGTGGGTAGTTTTCAAGGCGGAAATCGCAGCAACATTATTCCCGATGAAGTCAAAATGGAAGGCACGATCCGGGCGTTTGATGAGCGCCATCGCAGCGATATTCATGCCTTCGTGCAAAAAATTACCACCTTGATTGCCGAATCAGGCGGTGCCACTGCGCATGTGCATATCGCCCGTGGCTATCCGGTGACCTCCAACGATGAGTCGCTGACGCATTGGTCGGTACCGGTGTTGAAACGGGTAGCGGGTGAAGGCTCAGTGGGAGTATGTCCCAAAACCTGCGGCGCAGAAGATTTTGCTTACTATCAGCAAGCAGTGCCGGGGTTTTTCTTTTTCATCGGCTGTACACCGAAAGATCAGGATTGCAAAACTGCGCCATCCAATCACAGCCCGCGTTTTTATGTCGATGAAACCGGTTTGAAAGTGGGCGTCAAAACCCTCGCAACGCTGGCCGCAGACTGGCTGCAGGCGCATGCCTCTACTTATGCCCCCACCCCGACCCCCGCTTGATTTTATCTACCTAATTTTAATTCCGTGTACATCAGCGTTTTCGATCTTTTTAAAATCGGTATAGGGCCATCCAGCTCGCATACGGTCGGCCCAATGCGTGCTGCGCGGCGGTTTGTATTTGAACTGCCTGCGGCGGATTTTGCACGCACCACCCGGGTCAGTGTTGAATTGCACGGCTCGCTCGCACATACCGGGCGCGGCCACAATACCGATACCGCGATGATGCTGGGCCTGAGCGGTGAGCTGCCCGATGAAATCGATATTGCGCGCGTGCCGATCATTGTTGCGGATATTAAAGCGCGGCATCAATTATCGCTGTTGGGCCAGCGTGATATTGCGTTCACGCCCGCGACAGATATTATTTTTAACTTGCGTGATTTATTGCCGGTGCATTCCAACGGCATGACTTTTCGCGCATTTGAAAACGATGCGCTGATTGCCGAACGCATCATGTACTCAGTGGGCGGCGGCTTCGTCGTGGATGAGGACGAGGTGTTTGTAGGCGCACCGCGAGGCGACGAACGCGCGCCGCCGTTTGCGTTTAACACCATGCGCGCATTGCTGCTTATGGCCGAGCGTGAACATAAGCGTGTGGTTGAACTGCTCCGCGCCAATGAATTCGCGTTGCGCAGCAAAGCCGAAACCAATGATTTTCTGGATCGTGTCATCGCCACCATGTTTGCGTGCATTGATCGTGGTCTTAACACCGAAGGTATGCTCCCCGGCGGGCTTAAAGTGATGCGGCGCGCCAGCGGTATCCATAAAAAATTAATGATTGAAAAATCCAATCTGACCAATCTGCCGCATCAGATTATGGATTGGGTCAGCGTATATGCGATTGCGGTGAATGAAGAAAACGCCGCCGGTGGACGCGTGGTAACAGCGCCTACCAATGGCGCCGCCGGCGTGGTGCCTGCGGTGATGCGCTACGCGCACGATTTTTGCGGCGCTACCCAACAGCAGATGCGCGATTATTTATTGGTGTCATCCGCGATTGGTGCATTGTGCAAAATGAACGCGTCAATCTCCGGTGCCGAGGTCGGCTGCCAAGGTGAGGTTGGCTCAGCCAGCGCAATGGCCGCGGCAGGCCTGGCAGCGGTACTCGGTGCATCAGATACGCAAATTGAAAACGCGGCCGAGATTGCGCTTGAGCATCATTTGGGTATGACCTGTGACCCGATTGGCGGCCTGGTGCAAATCCCCTGTATTGAGCGCAATGCGATGGGTGCCATCAAGGCGATTTCTGCCACTTCGCTGGCGATGCGTGGTGATGGCATCCATCACGTCACGCTCGATCAAGCGATTGATACCATGCGCCGCACCGGTGCGGATATGCAGACTCAATACAAGGAAACCTCGCTCGGCGGGCTTGCGGTGCGGCTGGTGGAATGCTAGTTGGCAGAAATTGGTGTTCAATATGGTGTAAAGCGTAGAATATCGAACTGGAAATAAAGTAAAGTAATGTGCAGCGAAGTAAAGTAAAACGCAGCGCCGATTTGATGTTCAGCTTGCGGGCGCGGATGAGATGTTCCAAACGGGTTTCGGCGGGGGCGAGGGTTAGGCTTAGCCAACCGGTTTTAACATCGAGCATCCAATAAATACGGCTAAAACGAGGGTGCGTGTTTTATCACATAGCCTGTCCGCCGCCTAATCCAAGCGTGACAGGTTTTTTCATTTTGGAGCCAAGATCATGAGTGCAAGTTTGCGTGTGTTGCGTGTACTGTCGTTGTCGGCGTGTATATCGTGGCTATTGATAGCAGGTTCATGCTGGGCCGCGTCGGCTGATCAAGCCAGCAAGCCGCTGGCCACCATAGCTGAGCGCTATTTTGAAGATCGGCTCCAGCTTGATCCGCTTGAAGGTACCGCGACCACCGGCGAGGCGCGCTTTGAAGGCGAGCTGACGATTACGATTGCGCCTGCGCATTTGGCAAAAGTCCGGAAGCTTTCACAGCGCGTGCTGCAAGAGCTGAAATCGCTCAATGAACAAAAGCTTTCTCCCGCTGACCGCATGACTTACGCGGTATTAAAGCGCCAATTGCAGGAGCAATTGGAGGGCGATAAATTTCACGGAGAGCTAATGCCAATTGACCAATACGGTGGCCTACCGGTCAGCCTTGCGCAATTCGGCACCGGACAGGATATTCAACCGCTCAAGACCGTTAAAAATTACGAGAACTATTTAAAGCGTTTGAATAAACTGCCGGTCTGGATTGATCAGGCCATCACTAATATGCGTGAAGGTATCAAGCGCGGTGTGGTGCAGCCGACGCCTTTGATCGTAAGCGGATTGCCTGCGATCAAAGCGTTGACTGAAGCGGATGTCGAAAAAAGCGTGTTTTATCTGGCCATCAAAAGTATGCCGTCCACTTTCTCCAAGGCCGAGCAAGCGCGTTTAACCGCAGCCTACACCCAATCCATTAAGTCGCGTTTGTTGCCCGCTTCCATAAAGTTGTATACCTTTCTGGAGCAGGAGTACTTGCCCAAGACCCGCGCCAGTGCTGGTGTTTCAGCCATTCCCGACGGTGCGGCCTGGTATAAATATCTGGTAAGATTTCATACCACTACTGGCATGACGCCAGAAGAAATTCATGCGCTGGGCTTAAAAGAGGTGGCGCGCATTCGTGGCGAGATGGCGAAAATTCAGGCGGGCTACAAGTTTGAAGGCAGCCTCACCGATTTTCTGAAATGGCACGACAACGAGGCACAGTTCCGTCCGTTTAAAACCGACCAGGATGTGCTGGATGCGTATGGTGTGCTGAATAAAACAATTGCGGCCAAGCTGCCGCAGCTATTTGGCCGTGCGCCTAAAGCGCCGCTTGAAATTCGCGCCGAACCGGAGCTGACACGTGCTACCGCATCAGATCATTACAGTGGCCCAGCGGCCGATGGCTCACGGCCCGGGGTGTTTTATACCGTCATTGAAGACCCTGCCAAATATCGTAATACCGGCATGACCACATTATTTTTGCATGAAGGTCAGCCCGGCCATCACTATCACACCGCGCTGCAGCAGGAGCTGCCGCTGCCGAAATTCCGCAAGTTTGGCTGGATCACAGCGTATGGCGAAGGTTGGGCGTTATATGCCGAAACCCTGGGCCGTGAAATGGGTTTGTACGATGATCCGAATCAGTACCTGGGCCACCTGAAGGATGAGCTGTTACGCGCGGTGCGATTGGTTACCGATACCGGGCTGCATTCCAAAAACTGGACGCGCGAACAAACCATGCAATACATGATGGATAACGAAGGTGTGATTGAATCCGAAGCGCGCCGCGCCACCGAGCGCTATATGGCGTGGCCGGGTCAGGCGCTTGCGTATAAAATTGGCGCATTGAAAATTCAGGCGCTGCGCGCCCGCGCCGCAGAAAAATTAGGCGCCAAATTCAGCTTGAGCAACTACCACGATTTGGTATTAAGCGATGGCGTCCTGCCTTTGTCGGTGCTGGAAGCCAAAGTGGATGCGTGGATTGCATCATTACAATAGAGCAATTGAACAACAAAGCACCATAGATTTTAATCGGCCAGCTTTATTCAATCAAACCATGGATCAACCCGTCAATCTGCTTTCACCCCGCGCTACGCGTACCCACTCGCTAATGGCTGCGCTCGCCCAGCGCATCCTGGTGCTGGATGGCGCGATGGGTTCGATGATCCAGCAATATCGCTTATCTGAAGGCGAGTATCGTGGCGAGCGGTTTAAAGACTGGCCGAGTGATCTGCGTGGTAACAATGATTTACTGACGTTGACGCGACCGCAAATCATTCGCGAAATCCATGGGCAGTATCTGCAGGCTGGGGCCGATATTCTCGAAACCAATACCTTTAATTCCACCTCGGTTTCGATGGCGGACTACGCCATGGAAGCGTTGGTTTATGAGCTAAATTTTGAAGGTGCCAAGCTGGCACGCAGTGTGGCCGATCAGTTCGCGTTAACCACGCCCGATAAACCGCGCTTTGTCGCGGGTGTATTGGGCCCGCTAACGCGCACGCTATCGCTTTCGCCAGATGTAAATGACCCCGGCTTTCGTGCGGTTAATTTTGATCAGGTAAAAGACGCTTACCGCGAAGCCACGGGCGGCTTGATCGATGGTGGTGCCGATATTTTATTGATCGAAACCGTGTTCGATACTTTGAATGCGAAAGCAGCTATTTTTGCGATCGAAGAAGAATTTGAAGCACGCGGCATCTTCGGTGATCAGCGTCTGCCGATCATGATTTCCGGCACGATCACGGATGCTTCCGGTCGCACGCTGTCTGGCCAAGTGGTTGAAGCGTTTTACAATTCTATTCGCCATGCAAACCCGATTTCCATCGGCTTTAATTGCGCGCTCGGCGGCAAAGAATTACGTCCCCATATTGAAGAGCTGGCGCGGATTGCCGACTGCCGCGTTTCTGCACATCCGAATGCAGGCTTGCCCAACCCGTTAGCACCCACCGGCTATGATGAGTTGCCGGCAGAAACGGCCTCATTTATTCGTGAATGGGCCGAGGCGGGCTGGCTCAATATTACCGGTGGCTGCTGCGGCACCACGCCAGCACACATCAAGGCGATTGTGGACATCGTTGCGTCATGCAAACCACGCATTACGCCGCAGATCGAAAAACGTTTGCGGCTGTCCGGTTTGGAGGCCGTCAATATCGGTGAAGATTCGTTGTTCGTTAACGTCGGCGAGCGTACCAATGTCACCGGCTCGCGCGCGTTTGCCAAATTAATTTTGAACGGTGATTACAACGAAGCACTGGCCGTGGCGCGCCAGCAGGTTGAAAACGGCGCGCAGATCATCGATATCAATATGGATGAGGCGATGCTGGATTCATTTGCAGCGATGCACAAATTTATGAACCTGATTGCCTCAGAGCCGGATATTTCCAAAGTGCCGATGATGCTCGACTCTTCAAAATGGAGCGTGATTGAGGCGGGCCTGAAATGCGTGCAGGGCAAATCAATCGTGAATTCCATTTCAATGAAAGAGGGTATTCCGGAATTCATTGAGCGTGCCAAGCTGTGCCGCCGTTACGGTGCCGCCATTATCGTCATGGCCTTTGATGAAAAAGGTCAGGCCGATACCTATCAGCGCAAGACCGAAATTTGCGAGCGTTCGTATAAAATTCTGGTCAATGAGGTCGGCTTCCCGCCGGAAGATATTATTTTTGACCCGAATATTTTTGCGATTGCGACCGGTATCGAAGAACACGCCACCTATGGCATGGATTTCATTAATGCCACGGAATGGATTCGTAAACACCTGCCGTTCGCCAAAATAAGCGGTGGCGTATCCAATGTGTCGTTCTCGTTTCGTGGTAATGATCCGATTCGCGAAGCCATACACACCGCCTTCCTCTATCACGCCAGTAAAGTCGGGATGACGATGGGTATCGTCAATGCTGGCCAGCTCGGGGTGTACGACGATATTCCGAAAGATTTGCTGGTGCTGGTTGAAGACGTCATCTTTAATCGCCGTGCCGATTCCACCGATCGTCTGGTTGCCTTTGCTGAGCAATTCAAGGGCAAGAAACGTGATCTGGTGGAGGATCTAGCCTGGCGCAGCGAGCCAGTCGGCACCCGGCTGACCCATGCGCTGGTGAAAGGCATCACACAATATATTGTTGACGATACTGAAGAATGCCGTCTGAAAGTAAAAGCCGACGGCGGGCGCCCGATCAATGTGATCGAAGGCCCGCTGATGGATGGCATGAATGTGGTTGGTGATTTATTTGGCGCGGGTAAAATGTTTTTGCCGCAGGTGGTGAAATCTGCGCGCGTGATGAAGCAGGCGGTGGCGCATTTGATCCCGTTTATCGAAGAAGAAAAACGTTTGTCCGGGGTTGAAAACGCGAAAGCCAAAGGCAAGATTTTAATGGCGACCGTCAAAGGCGATGTGCACGATATTGGTAAAAATATTGTAGGCGTGGTGATGCAGTGCAATAATTTTGAGGTAGTTGATCTGGGTGTGATGGTCTCTACCGAAAAAATTCTCGACACCGCGATTCGAGAAAACGTCGACATCATCGGCCTCTCCGGTTTGATTACGCCTTCACTTGAAGAGATGACGCATGTCGCCAAAGAAATGCAGCGCCTCGGATTTAAAATCCCGTTGCTGATCGGCGGTGCCACTACCTCCCGTACCCATACCGCGGTAAAGATTGAGCCGCATTACCAAGGCGCTACCGTGTGGGTGCCCGATGCTTCGCGCGCGGTCGGAGTGTGCAGCAATTTGTTATCGGATGAATTAAAGAACGGCTACATCAAATCAGTACGCGAGGATTACGACAAAGTGCGCGAGCAGCACGCCAATAAGAAAGGCGTCAAGCTGGTGACGCTGGCCGCTGCCCGCGCCAATGCAGCCAAAATTGATTGGGCAAATTACGTGCCGCCGAAGCCTGCATTTATCGGCATTAAAACCCTGGTTAATTTTCCGCTGGCAGAATTAGTTCCGTATATCGACTGGAGCCCGTTTTTTCAGACCTGGGATTTATGGGGCAAGTATCCGCAGATTCTGGATGATGCCGTGGTCGGCGAAGCGGCGCGTGAAGTATTTGCGAACGCGAAAAAAATGCTCGGACAAATTGTCGACGAGAAATGGTTGGAAGCCCGCGCCGTCTGTGGCTTCTGGCCTGCCAATAGTGTGGGCGATTCCATCGAAATTTATCGTGACGAAAGCCGCACCACCGTGCTGCATACCTTTCATCATTTGCGGCAGCAAAACGAAAAGCCTGCCGGTAATCCAAACCAGTGCCTGGCCGATTTTGTAGCACCCAGAGCGAGCGGAATTGCAGATTATCTTGGTGCCTTTGCCGTCACCGCCGGTATCGGCTGTGAGGAGCGGGCAATAGCGTTTGAAGCGCAGAATGACGATTACAGCGCGATCATGATCAAGTCGCTGGCAGATCGTTTAGCTGAAGCGTTTGCAGAAAGTTTGCATGCTAAAACCCGTCAACAATTCTGGGGTTATGCTGTTGATGAAAAGTTGAGCACGGACGACATGGTCGCTGAAAAATATCAGGGCATTCGTCCTGCGCCCGGTTATCCGGCCTGCCCCGAGCATAGCGAAAAAGCGCCGCTGTTCGAACTATTGAACGCGCCCGCTGAAGTGGGCATGACGCTCACCGACTCATTCGCCATGCTGCCAACCGCTGCGGTCTCCGGCTTTTATTATTCGCACCCGCAGTCGCAGTATTTTGCAGTCGGTAAAATCGACAAAGATCAGACAGAAGATTATGCAAAACGTAAAGGCTGGGATTTGCCGATGGCGGAGCGATGGCTCGCGCCCAATTTAGGCTGATCGAATAAACTGTACATAAAATCCGTTGTTAGCTATTCCCCATTCCCTATTCCCTATTCCCCATTCCCCATTCTCCAGCCCCTATTCGCTATTCCCCACCCCATAAAATTTATTGAGCGCATCATGCAAACCCCTGAAACCGAAGGCTCCTATGTTCACTTCCCGTCACCTGTGAAATCCTATTTCCTGAGTGTATTGGCGATTATTTGTTCAGCTGCGCCGGGTAGCGTGCTCGCGTGGTTAATAGTTGGCGCGCTTGGCCTGACCGGCATCTGGCAGGCATTAGCAACCGTGGCCCTGGCGATGATTTTCAGCGTGCTAATATTCGCTGGATTAGCGGCGCTGGGCAGCGCATTAGGGATTACAAAGAAGGGCGCGGCCAAACCAGGTGCGACGACACCAGGCATCAAATCAGGTGAACCAAAATCCTGATCGGGTTGAACATCGTGTAAGTCAGTCTGGCGACGTTTTTAATGCTCATTTTTAACTTCAATAAATCGTTTTCAGCCAGCGCGCCACCGCTCGTATTTGGTGAGGCCGAAAGCATTATCACTGCCCGCCATATAGATGAAGTCCAGCCGGCACTGGAGCAAGTTGCAGCAGCGACCGCCGCTGGCCGCTATGCCGCAGGGTTTCTCGCTTACGAAGCCGCTGCCGCGTTTGATCCTGCGCTCAGTACATTTAACACGGCAGCAGCAATCAATAATGATTTGCCGCTGCTATGGTTTGGTATTTTTGATCCGGCACAGGTGACGCACACCCCGTCGGGCGGCGGCCTTGAGCTTTACAATATCGACGCATGGCAGCCTGACACCAGCCCGCAAGCATATGCGGAAGCGATCAAAAAAATTCGCGAGTCCATTCGTAACGGCGATATTTATCAGGCCAATTTCACACTGCGATTACACAGCCAGTTTTCAGGCTGCGCGCAAGCCTGGTATGAGGATTTGAGGCGTGATTCGCATGGCCGCTTCAATGCGTTTCTCGATATGGGCAGCCATCGAATTTTATCGCTCTCGCCTGAATTATTTTTTTCATGGGACGGCCATCTGCTGCGCACCCGCCCCATGAAAGGTACCGCTAAACGTAGTGCGCCGCCCGCGATGGAAAGCGATGAATGGCTGGCTTGGCAACATGCAGATGCCGCGCTAGCCGAAGCCCTGTTGCAATCGACAAAAAATCGTGCCGAGAATTTAATGATTGTCGATTTGCTGCGCAATGATGTGTCACGAGTGGCCAAGCCGGGCAGCGTAAAAGTACCGCATTTGTTTACGCTGGAAACCTATCCCACCTTGTATCAAATGACCTCAACCGTGACGGCTGAAACCCGTGAAGCCACTACGATCACCGATATATTTAAAGCGTTGTTTCCATGCGGCTCTATTACCGGCGCGCCAAAAATAAAATCTTCGGCCGTGATTGCTGAATGTGAGACTTCTCCACGCGGGGTTTATTGCGGCGCGCTGGGCTATATCTCACCAGACGGCACCTGTGTGTTCAATGTGCCGATTCGCACCATCGTCATTGACGCGGATTCTGGCCACGCAACCTGCGGCGTAGGCGGCGGCATTGTCTGGGATTCTGAAATAAAAGACGAATACCGGGAGGCGATGGCCAAAGCGGCGTTCATGAATAATGCCTCGCACGGCTACGAGCTGCTCGAAACCTTGCGGCTAGAAAATAATGAATATGCCTGGCTTCAACAGCATCTCGAACGCCTGCTTGCGTCGGCATCGGTATTGGGTTTTGAGATAGCAGAAGAAAAAATTCGCGCAGCTCTGCAAGAGCATGCCCGTCAGCACGCCGGTGAAGTGCGACGCGTGCGTATGCTCATCAGCCGCGTCGGCGTAATAACGCTTTCAAGCGAGGCGCTCGATGCACCGTTGCCGATCTGGTCGCGTCCGCTGCCATCTGGCATTAAGCTTTCAGCGGGGATTTTAGACAAAATACCAGCGCGTAAAATTGCGCTGGCCGATACACCGGTTGATCGGCACGAGCGCGCCCTCCATCACAAAACCACCCGCCGTACGGTTTACGACACGCATCGCCAACAGCATCCCGAAGTGTTTGATGTGCTGTTATGGAATCAGCAGCGCGAGCTCACTGAATTTAGCTATGGATCGCTGGTATTGGAGATTGATGGCCAATGGTTCACCCCCGGCTTAGCCAGCGGATTATTGGCCGGCGTGCTGCGCGCAGCACTAATTGCGCGCGGTGAAATTATTGAAAAAATCTTGACCCTGGATGATTTGCAACGTGCGCAATCCATCTGGTTCATCAATAGCGTGCGGGGTTGGGTGCGAGTTGAAGTTGTGGCTGGTGTGTTGGCATAGCTTTTTATTTTGTGGTTTTTTAATGCACTCATCTGCATGAGCGATCAAATTGATTCTGTTGTTCGCGGCATCGTTTCGCACTTGTGCAAATAACGGGCGTAGTTTACCCAGCAACAATTTTTATGCGGCTCATACACACTTTCTATGGTGCTTTTGCTGAAGCTCAGCAGGAGAGGCCATTTGAAAGAAAAGTTCCAACGTTTCGCGCAAGCTGCCGATCATGCGCGCACCCGCCGCCAGTCCCTTGATATTCTGCGCCGACGCCAGCAGCGGGATCATTTTGTCGATCACCGAGTCGGGCAAGCCGTTCTTGCTGAACTCCGCGCGCACGCCGTCCAGCCCGATTTTGTCGGTCTTGTCGATCGTGCGATACAAGCTGTTCAGTGCGTCGCCGCTGAGTCCTGCATATTGGCCGATACCCGTCAGCAGCTTACGATTGTTGATCTTGATCACGAAATCGTGAAAGCCGAGCCGCTCAATGGCGGTGGCCGTCACACTGAGCACTTCGGCATCGGCTTCCATGCCAGGAATACCGATGATGTCGGCGTCGCACTGATAGAACTCGCGATACCGCCCGCGCTGTGGACGCTCTGCGCGCCATACCGGGGCAATGTGATAACGCTTGAAGGGCAGCGGCAGCTCGTTCTCGTGCATACTGAAAAAGCGCGTCAGCGGCACAGTCAAATCGTAGCGCAAAGCAAGCTCGGATTTGCCTTCGGCGTGCTGCGCGGTGAAGATCAAATTTTCGGCGTCTTCGCCATATTTGCCCATGAGCGTATCATACATTTCGAGCACGGGCGTCTGGATCGGTTCAAAGCCGAACGTCTCGAACACGTCGGTCACTGTATCGATCACGTATTGGCGGCGCAGCATATCGCCGGGCAAAAAGTCGCGCATCCCTTTGGGTAGCTGCGGTTTCATAAAAGAAGGCATGTGGAGCTTTCCTGAGAGTCGTTGTCAGACTGAATCAAATTGAATCAAAACGTTTGCAAGATTATTCACTTACGCACGCTGGATCGCAAGGGCAAGTTAGCAGGGCGCGTGCAAAATCGTTCTTACATTACCAATTTTCCCACCTTAAACCCCTCCCCACAAGGAGTTCACGCACCGACACTTTTGGGCAAGGTGGGTAAGTACGCGGTCATCCGCCCCGTTTTGCTGCTGGAATGA
>ENA-OFCD01000842-OFCD01000842.1-metagenomes-genome-assembly--contig:-NODE-842-length-17904-cov-3.643285_pt1 | contig 17904 bp, 18 predicted proteins | sample MGYA00153392_OFCD01 | MGnify analysis MGYA00153392
CCTGGGCGCCCAGGAGGTCTCGCTGCCGGTCGTGCAGCCGGCGGAACTCTGGCAGGAGTCCGGGCGCTACGCCCAGATCGGCCCCGAATTGGCCCGGCTGACCGACCGCGCCGGGCGAGATCTGGTGCTGGCGATGACCCACGAGGATGTCGTCGCCGACCTGCTGCGCAAGACGATCGGGTCGTACCGGCAGCTGCCGGTGACCCTCTACCAGATCCAGACCAAGTTCCGCGACGAGGCGCGCGCCCGCCCGCCGAGGACAGAGCTGTGACCATGCGAACGGAGACCCAGGTGCGGTACGGCCTCCAGCTCTCGGCGATCCGTTGCACGTCCTCCTGCGTGAGAGCGCTCCTGCCGTAAGCCTCTTCGATCGCTCGCAGCACACGGGGCTCGGAGGCAGGCAGCTCGTCCACTGTCCCCGCGCCGCGTACGAGCACGTGCTCGGCGGTCCACGGTCCGATACCGCGTATCTTCGAGAGCGACGAGAGCGCGCTCTGCGGGTCGGAGCGTAGCGTGTCTACTTCGAGGTGACCCTCGAGCGCCGCCTTCGCCACCGCGTGCAGCCGCGCGAGCTTCTCTTCGCTGATCCCGGGAAAGGTCTTGGTGCCAAGGAGCGCGAACGGACGCGGGCTCGCGTCGAACGTGATGCCGTCGACCTGCACGCTTCCACCGAGAGCGCGAGCGAGCCTCTCTCGGTTCGTCGCAGCGACGCTCATCGCCGTACGCTGTGAGAGCACTCCCCAAATAGCCGCCTCGTAGGGCGATGCGAAGCAGACCGGCCGAAATCTTGGCGTCTTCGTGAACAGCGCGGCGACGACTGGGTCGCGCGCGATCACCTGCGCGAGCGCTTTCGCGTCGTGGTCGAGAGAGAGAATGCGTGCGACCTGCCGGCTCGGATCTCTCGCGCCGGCACGCCCTACGACGAGCACGTCGTCGCCGCACTCCGAGACGTCCACCACCGTCGGCTCGAACGTGACTTCATCGAGGAACGCGAGCGTCAGTGCGTTCTCGGTCGAGCGGCTCGCCGAGCGAAGCGGCGTGAACCCGCACAAGAATCGTGCGGCGCACTCGAGCGAGAAAGGTCCGAGCGGTGAGATCCGAGTCGTCGTCATGTGGGCAGCCTCCAACGAGGAGACTACGGCGCGATGATGTCAGCCTATTGTCAGGTTAGGCGAAACGCGCGACCCAACACGGTCACCAACACCACCGTGGGCATCATGCAGAGAACGACGAGGACCATTGTATTGACGAGTACGCGCTCGTTGGCGCGACCTTCCCTGGTAGAGTCCGACCCCATGCTCAGCCTCACTCGAGACGCGTTCTGGATCAGCCCGTATGTCTTCTCCTGCTTTGTCGCGCTCGAAGAGAAGGGCCTCTCCTACGAGATGAAGGCGATCGACCTCAAGGCAGGCGCGCACAAGCGGCCCGACTACGCGCACGCCAGCGTGACCGCTCGTGTTCCGGCGCTCGATCATGACGGCTTCGTCGTCGCCGAGTCCAGCGCGATCGTCGAGTACCTCGAGGACGTGTTCCCAGAGCGCCGCGTGCTCCCCGCCGATCTGAAGCAGCGAGCGCGCGCTCGACAGGTGATGGCGTGGATCCGCTCCGATGACACGCTCCCGATCCGCGAGGAGCGCCCGACCTCGACGATGTTCTACGAGCACACCAACAAGGAGCTCTCGCCAGCCGCGATGACGGCGGTGACCAAGTTGTTCGACGTGTGCGATCGATTGCTCGCTAGCGACGCGACGTCGCTGTTCGGCACCGACACTGTCGCGGACGCCGATCTCGCGTTCATGGTGCAGCGCCTCTTGATGAATGGCGGCGAGGTGCCGCCGAAGGTCCGCCGATTCGCCGAGGCTCAGTGGAAGCGCCCGGTGATCGCGAAGTTCATGGCCATCGCGCGCGGTCCGTTCGTCCCGTACTCGTGACGAAGCCTTAGAACGCGCGCACGCCGACGAGAAAGCTCGGTCCCCACAAGCGATCGTTGCCGCCGAGTTGGAGGCCGACGAACACACCTCCGTCGTGCTGCCACTCGACCACGTCGATGTCCGTGCGCAAGAGCAGGCTCAGCTCACTTCCCTGGAGCGCGCCGCCCGTGCTCGTCGTGCGGGTGACCGTGATTTGCCCAATGTCGAAGCCAGCGGACACGCGGAGCCGCCAGACCGCGACACCGAACCGCGTGCCGATTCCCCATCGACTGACGGCGAGCCCTTCGCGCGTTCGCCCCGAGAGGTAGTTGCCGTCGAGCAGAAAGCGCGCCCATCGATACCGAGCGCCGATCGTCGCTTGAAACACGCCGGTATCGACCGGGACGCCGTAGAGCATTCGCAAGCCGTATCCGCCTTCGGCCGCAATCACGAAGCCGGAGGTCTTCCACGGGCTCTCGTCTTCGTCTGCGCGCGCGACGTGCTCGACGAGCAACGCCGCGAGGATTCCGAGCGCGGCGAGCCTCATGGACACAGCTTCGACTTGAAGTTGCACACGACTCCGGCGCGGAGCGCGTCGCACGAGCTGTGGATGATGCACCTCGCGGTGTCGATGGAGAGCTGCGGAGTCGTGGCTGGGCTCCCGCACCCTTCAGCGAACGTGCATTGGACTTGAGCCGCGTTGAAGGGGCAGCACTGTTGCACGTGCGCGACGGCGTCTTCGCAGAGAAAGACGTCCTCGCGCAGCTCATCGCTCCGCGCACGCGACGCGAAGACGACAAACAACGCGCCTATCGTGGACGCGACGACGATCGCTCGATGCGCTCTCATTGTGCGCACATCGTTCCGGGGGCCGCGCAGAGGTTCATCAACGGATTGCAGCAGACCTCGCCTGTCCGGCAGACGATGCTGCCGCACTTCTCGGGCGCGGCGTCGGAGACCGTGACGCTCGCGTCAGGAGCGAGGCGCACCTCCGGCGAGCGACAGCCCAAGATCAACACGAGCGATGCGTAGCGGAGCATCTGCCTAGGGTACTATCTTGGCTCGCATGGGGTACTGCGGTCGATGCGGAAACGCTGTCGCGATGGGTTCTGCGAGCTGTCCGACCTGCGGGATGGAGATCTCGCGAACACCACCCGCTGCGAAGGCGCCTGTCGTCGAGGTGGCGGTGTCCGAGGCCGTCGTGGAGGCTCCGCCGCGACCCGTGATGACCGATGCGCTCACGCGAGAGCTCATGGCGCTCGTCACCGAGAATCGCGTCATCGAGGCGATCAAGATCTACCGCGAGCGAATGAACGTCGGGCTGAAAGAGGCCAAGGACGCCGTGGACGCGATGCGCGCCAATCGCTAACGCCGGATTGTAAGCATGCTGACAATCCGGGTCTTCGACGCCCTGTCCTGGGACGGCCCCCGCCCCCGCACTACTTCGCGAAAACGAGGATCACGTTGCCCTCGCGCTCGGCGCGTAGCCCCTTGGCGCGAAGCACGGACTCGAGTGCCTGATCCCACGGCACGCGGTGCATCGTGAGCGTGACAGAACCTTGCACGCCGTCTCCGAGCACGATGTTGACGTTGCCGACGTCCGCGATGAGACGACACACGTTCGCGACGTCGGCGTCCTTCAAGTCGACATCGATACGACGCCCCGTGTAGCGTGGCCTCGTCTCGACAGTCCCGAGCGTGCGCGTCGCGAACCGATCGACCGCAGGCACTGAAGGAGCAGCGTCGAGCGGCTCTGGATCAGGCGATTCGAGCGTTTGCGGAGATGGCGCGCTGGCGGTGCGCACGGTCGGCGGTGCCACCTGCTCCACGCAGCCGATCAAGGAGAGCATCACCACCCATCGCATCCAAGAAGCGTAGCGCGCGCGTGCACGCCCAATGGCAGATTTGAGCGGGACACGAGATTCGAACTCGCGACATCCAGCTTGGGAAGCTGGCACTCTACCAACTGAGTTAGTCCCGCAGAGTGTGACGAGAAGTAGCGTTCGCGTGGGGCTTCGTCAACACGACGCGGCGGTTGGGCAATTGTCGCCTCCTTCGGCGAACGACAACGACTGAGCGGATTGGCTTCGCCAGCAACAAGTATGACTCCTTAAAGAGCACGGCCTGGGTGACGTGTTGGTCACCCAGGCCGGCAGTACTGGCCACAACCCCAGAAGATGAGCGTACCGACCTCTCGTAGTAGAGAGCTCCGAAGCAAACCATCTGTGGACTGAGCCGCTGGCGAGAACGTCATTCCCCTTTGGGATGACTACTCACACTGGTTACGGCTCAAGACCTCTGAAGCTAGGGCCACTGGTACTCTGCATTGCCGTATACCTCCTCTGGACATGCCAGCACTCCGGGGGCCGCGACCAGAAGGCCGCTCCCGCGTGAGTGTTTCCTCAATGGGGTGCCGCAGGAACGTGGGTTCTCCACGCTCCTCCGCCATCCGCGTTTCGCCACGCGCGCGAAGGTACTCACCTCGCCAGACTAGCCCAGGACAGATTCGTCCACGCGTGACCACTTCTCGAATGTAACACGCACTTTCGTGAGTGCCTTCCAAGTGGCGACGATTTTCTCGTCCGGCTCACACTTTTATCTCCCGTGGTGGGAGAGGGATGCGAACCGCTATCCCGCCGTGACGTCGTCGATGCCGAGGCGCTCGATGAGTCGATATAGCTGCGTCCTGTGCACACCGAGCGCGCGCGCTGCGGCGGAGACATTGCCGTTCTGATCCGCGAGCGCCTTTCGGATCGACTCTTCGGTAAGCTTGTCGCCCATCGCCTTCAGTGAACGGCCCGTGGAGGTGAGTGCGATGCCGACGTTCTCTCCGAGGTGCTCCGCGCGAACCTCCTTGCCCTCTTCGAGCGCGAGCTTGGCCGCGGCGGCGATCGCGCCGGTGAGTTCGCGAACGTTGCCGTGCCATGGGCGCGTGAGGCATGCCTCGACGAGCGACACGTGGGCGACGAGGCCCTTGTCGACCTTCCGGAGAGCGTGCGCGAGGATCCACGAGAGCTCCGCGGCGCGCTCGCGCAGCGGTGGCAGTGTGACCGTGTTGGAGACGACGCGATAATAGAGATCCTCGCGGAAGCGACCGGCGCGCACCTCTTCGGCCAGCGGGCGGTTGGTCGTCGCGCACACGCCAGCGCGCACCTCTTCGGGCTTGGTCGCGCCAAGCTGCATGACCTCGCGCGTCTCCAAGAAGCGCAGCACTTTGGCTTGCGCGCCGAGCTCGAGCTCGGCGATGTAGTCGAGGAAGAGTACGCCGTTCGCGGCCGCTTGCACGTAGCCCTCTTCGTCCTTGGAGGCGCCGCTGATCGCGCCGCGCTTGGCGCCGAACAGCTGCCGCTCTGCTCCCTCGCTCGGGATTGACGCGCAGCTCACCGGGAAGAACGGGCCCTTGCTGTACGGGCCTGCGGCGTGAAACGCGCGCGCGATGAGCTCTTTGCCGACGCCGGTCTCGCCCACGACGAGCAAGGTGTCGGCGGTCGTTGCGGCACGTGTCGCTTCGTCGATGGCACGCCGCAGCAGCGGACCGATGACCGCGTCGTCGCGCACCAAGACTGTGCCGTTGCGCAGCGCGCGAACGTCCTCCTCCAACAAGAGCAGTGTGCGACCGACACGGATCACGGAGCCGGGAGGGACGCGGCGCTTACCTTCGATTCGAACGCCGCTTACGTACGTCCCATTCTTGCTCCCGAGATCCTCGACCAGGAAACCGTCACCGTCGTGAGCGACGCGCGCGTGCTCGCGAGACACGCGTTCGTCCGTCGCGCCGAGGATGCCATCGCGACCGAGCAAGACGTTCTTGCCACCGATCGCGTGTGCCTCGAGGTAGGGCGTGTGCACGCAGAACACGACGACCACGCCGGGGACGGGGTCGTCCTTCGCTTGCACAGTGCGGCGGGTATCGGCCGCCGTTTCTCGTCGCATCACCACAGATACATCCTACATCACTCTCGCGCTAGGACCCAATCGACCTAACGCTTCGATATCGCAGCGAACCCACGGCGGCTGCAAGAAACAGTGCAGGCACGCCCTCGCGTCCCTGGGGCGGCGCGCGGCGAAACACATGCTTGCAAGTAGAACTCGCCTGTGGCGTTTTGGGGCGGATGCTGGATCAACTCGCAACGTGGCTCGTGGTGGCGATGACCACCTTCGTGCCACCGCAGTCGGATACAGACCGCGCGCGATACGAGAGTATGGCGCACGATTTCGCCGCCGTGGCGCTCGACAACGCGGAAGAACCCGCGTTCGAAGGGGACCTCGGTCGTGCGAAGACGGCGCTGCTCATGGCGTCGATCGCGAGCTGGGAGAGCGGCTATCGCGCGGACGTCGACGACGGACGCACGCTCGGCGACCACGGCCAGAGCTTCTGCATCATGCAGGTCCGAGTGATCGGCAAGACGCGCGAGGGTTGGGCCGGGATGGACCTCACGAGCGATCGTACGAAGTGCCTCCGCGTCGCACTCCGACACATCCGCGAGAGCTTCCGCTGGTGCGCCTCCAGCGTGCAAGAGGATCGCCTCGCCGGCTACACGGTCGGATCGTGCAGACAGAACGAGCACTTCTCACGCGACCGCGTGGGTCGCGCGAAATGGTTCTGGAACAAGAGCCCGTTCGACCAGCCGACCGCGCCAGATCCATGGCCGGGAGAGGCTCGCTAGGCGTAGTGTCGCCAAGAGATTGGAACAAAAAGATCAAAGGCCGGGGAGGATTCGGATGGGTTCGGCGGCCTCCCCAACCTCTCCCTGATCTTCCCGATCTTTCTGTGAACTTCTCTCTGCGGCGGGCGCTCTAGGGAACGATCGAGTGGTTGGTGAGCGTCGCCGACCCTCGGAAGTGCTTTCGCACGAAGAGGATCCCGCCCGCGCCTTCGATGTCGATCTTGCTGATCGCCGGTCCGAGCGACGTGCTGGCTCCGAAGGCAATCTGGAAGTTCACGTAGTCTATGGCAGTCGGCGGCTTGCTCAGCTTGAAGCCCGCGCTCAATACGGTGCCGGTCTGCGTGTCCACCCAGGCTGAGCCCTCGATCGTGTCTTCCTCTTTGATCTTCGGGACGAACGTGATTCGCACTCGCGTCGCATCCGTCGCGTCCACCTCGACCTGATCGAAGACGTAGCGAGGCTGCTCGCCTGCGTGGAACGGCATGCGGACGTCTCGCTTCTTCTTGTTCGGATCTGGCGGCTTTGCGGCCTTGTCCTTCGCTTTGTCTTGCGCCTCTACGGTCTTGTCTTGTCCGTCCTCCACGTAGCGAAGGACGTCGAAGTGGAGCGTCGTGCCGTCTGCCGTGACACGCGCACTCATCTCTTTGCTGCTCTTCGAAGTGCCGTCGGAGGCGAGATCGTCCAGCTTGCCGGCGATCAGAAAGCTCGCGTGCGTCTTCATGGTCTCGAAGTTGGCCGCGTGCTGCGCGAGCCTCGACATCAACGTGGTGTCTGGCGCTTGCGCGAACGCACGGCGCGGCGTACCGAACGCGAGAGCGCCCGCCGCCGCCGCGATCAATACCGCCCTTCGAGACAGCGTCATCGCGCAAGCATGGCCCCGCCGCCGCGCCGACGCTAGGCCGAAGAAGCGTGTCTTGACGCGCGTAGTAGGTATTGCCATATCGGCGGCGTGTACGGCGAGCTCACGGCGGACTTGGAGCGACAGCTCGTAAGAGAGCTTCTTCGCGAGTACAAAAACCTCAACGCGTCTTACCTGCGCTCCGGGCTCAAGACGCCGACGATCGAGCTGGGGACCGCGGAGTCGTTCTTGGGCCGCTGGCATCGAGCTACCCGAACGATCGAGATCTCTCGTGCGCTCGTGCTCGGTCATCCATGGGGGGCTGTCGTCGAAGTGCTCAAGCACGAGATGGCGCACCAGTACGCTCACGAGGTGCTCGGCGCGGTGGACGAGACGTCGCACGGACGTGCATTTCGCGAGGTCTGCGCGCGCTTCGGGATCGACGCGCGGGCGAGCGGGATTCCCGCCACGCACGAGGCCGACGATCGCGCGGTGACCCGCATCGCCAAGCTCCTCGCGCTCGCGGAGAGCCCGAACCGTCACGAGGCCGAGGCCGCGATGGCCGCCGCGCAAAAGCTCATGCTGAAGTACAACCTCGAGGCGCGCGCAGAAGAGTCTCGCGGCTACGAGCACCGTCAACTCGGCACGCCGAGTGGTCGCGTGGCCGAGCACGAGCGCATGCTCGCCATGATCTTGGGCAAGCACTTCTTCGTCGAGGTGATCTGGGTGCCCGTCTACAGACCACTCGCCGGCAAGCGCGCGAGCGTGCTCGAGGTGTGCGGCTCGCCTTCGAACGTCGCGATGGCCGAGTACGCGCACACGTTCCTCTCTCGCACCGCGGACGATCTCTGGATCGCCCACAAAATAGCCTCCGCCGAGCGTTCGAACCGAGACCGCCGCACGTTCCTCACGGGCGTGATGCAGGGCTTCTTGGACAAGCTCGGCTCGCAAGCGCGCGTGCACGCGAAGGAGGGTCTCGTCTGGGTGGGCGACGCAGACCTTCACGCGTTCTATCGACGGCGTCATCCTCACGTGCGCAACGTGCGCTACGGAGGCCATCCGAAGAACGAGGCGTACGCCCAAGGACGCGAGCACGGCCAGCGCATCGTGCTGCACAAGCCCGTCACGACCTCCGAGTCGCGAGGGAAGCTCTTGGGGCGCGGGTCATGATGCACGTGTTCGAGACGGCCTTCGGGCCGATGGGAATCGACTTCAGTAAAGCAGGCGTCACGCGCATTCGGCTCTTCGAAGAGGCGCCCCCATCGACCGTGAGCAAACCGCCGCGCTTCGTCATGAGTGCCGCAAAGTCGATCGAGAAGCACCTCGGCGGGTCTCCGCAAGATCTCCGTAACGTCCAACTCGACACGAGCGACGTGCCGCAGTTCTGGCGCAAAGTGTACGAGGTCGCGCGTGAGGTGCCGGCGGGCAAGGTCATCGGCTACGGAGAGCTCGCCGCGAACGCAGGCTCACCGGGAGCGTCGCGCGCGGTCGGCACGGCGATGTCGAAGAACCCGTTCATGATCGTGGTGCCGTGCCATCGCGTGCTCGCGAGCGGCGACAAACTGGGCGGATTCTCCGCGCCCGGCGGCACGGTCACGAAGGAGAAGATCCTCGCGCTCGAGGGCGTGTTCCTGGGTGTCAAGCGGCCCAAGCTCGCGTTCGACCCGGACACCGCGACAGCACACCTCTCCTCGAGTGATCCCGTGCTCGCGCCGCTGATCGCGCGCGTCCCCTATCGCCTCGAGCCCTCGCCTTCCTTGTCGTTGTTCGACGCCCTTGGCCGGTCGATCGTCTATCAGCAGCTCTCGGGTAAAGCGGCAGGCACCATCCACGCGCGCTATCGCATGCTCTTCGATCGCGGCCGACCCAACGCCGAAGAGCTCTCGCAGCGCACCGTTCCGCGGCTGCGAGCCGTGGGCCTCTCGGAGAACAAGGCAAAGGCGCTGCACGATCTCGGCGAGAAGATTCGGCACGGAGAGCTGCCTACCCTCGACGCGCTCTCGAAGATGGATGACGAGGCCATCATCGCGACGTTGACGAAGGTGCGCGGCATCGGGCGCTGGACCGTGCAGATGATCTTGATGTTCCGCCTCGGCCGTCCCGACGTCCTGCCCATCGATGACTACGGCGTGCGCAAAGGCTTCCAAAAACTCTACCGAACACGCGAGCTCCCTACGGGCGAACGGATCACCAAACACGCCCAAAAATGGGCCCCGTATCGAAGCGTAGGCAGCTGGTACATGTGGCGCGCCACCGAGACAGAGTGATCGGCAAACACCCTTCCTGTCTTCCCACCTTCCTGTGAATCCCCTCTGCTGCTAAGGCCATCGGCATGCGCATCGCCTCCTCGTGCTTCGTCGCTCTAGTTTGTTGTGGTCTCGTTCGCTCGGCACGCGCCGACGACGGGATGTGGCCCTTCGACATGGTGCCCAAGGCGCAGATCAAGAAGGACCACGGCGTTGACCTCACCGATGCGTGGCTCGATCACGTTCGGCTCTCTTCGGTGCGCATCTCCGCAGGCGGTTCGGGCTCGTTCGTGTCGTCGACCGGCCTCGTGCTCACGAACCACCACGTCGCCTCGGACTGCATTGCGAAGGTGTCGAGCTCCGGGCACAACTACATGGACGAGGGCTACCTCGCCGGCAAAGACGGCGCGGAGGTGTCCTGCCCCGACATCGAGCTCGATCAGCTGCAAGCGATGGAGGACATCTCGGACAAGGTCCACGGCGCGCGCGCGGCGGGCATGTCCGATGCGGACGCGAACGTCGCGGTGAAAGGCGCGATGACCAAGCAGGAGCAAGAGTGCCAAGACAGGACGCACCTGCGCTGCGAGGCCGTGACGCTCTACGCGGGCGGCAAGTACATGCTCTACGAATACAAGCGCTACACGGACGTTCGCCTCGTGTTCGCCCCGGAGGCCACGCTCGCATTCTTCGGCGGCGATCCCGACAATTTCACCTACCCGCGCTTCGACATCGATATGGCGCTGTTTCGCGTGTACGAAGCGGGCAAACCGCTCGCGCCCGCGCACTTTTTGAAATGGAGCGAGCAGGGTCCGAAGGAGAACGACACGGTCTTCGTGAGCGGCCACCCCGGCAGCACGGGTCGCTTGCAGACCAAAGCGCAGCTCGAGCGCAGCCGCGACACGATCTACCCATTCGTCACCGACAACCTGAAGCAAGAGGCCGCGCTGCTTCACACGTACGGCAAGCAGAGCCACGAGGACGACCGCGAGGCGCGCGAGTCGATCTTCGGCGTGGAGAACAGCATCAAGGCGCTCACCGGCTATCAGGGCGGCCTCAAGGATCCCGCGCTGATGAAGCAGAAGGCGGATGACGAGGCCGCTCTCGTCAAGGCGATCAAGGCGGACGCGAAGCTGTCTGCTTCGTACGGCGCGACGTTCGACGACGTCGCCAAGGTCCAGACAAAAGTGGGCGCGATCTACAAGCAGTTCTCCGTGCTCGAGCGCGGCGGAGACTCGTCGATCCTGCAGCTCGCAAAGACCCTCGTACGGCTCCCCGACGAGCTCGCGCAGCCCAACGAGAAGAGACTGCGCGAGTACCGAGACAGCGCGCTCGACTCACTCAAGCTCGAGCTCTTCAGCGGCGCGGCGGTCTACGGCGGCGTCGAGGTCGTGCTCGTGCGTGCGTGGATGGAGAACGCCGCACGCGTGCTCGTGGGCAAGCCCATCCTCGAGAAGATCCTCCATGGCAAGACGCCCGCGGTAGCCGCGCAGGAGCTCGTCGCGAGCACCAGGCTGTTCGACGTTTACACGCGGCGGCAGCTTTTTGCGGGTGGCAAGCCGGCGATTGATGCGTCAACCGATCCCGCGATCGTGCTCATGCGCGCGCTCGACCAGGACGCACGCGCCGTGCGCAAGGACTACGAGGACACCGTCGAGGCGCCGATGCGCGCGCTCGGTGAGAAGGTCGCCCAGGCCACGTTCGCCGTGAGAGGGCCGAGCATGCCGCCCGACGCCACGTTCACGCTGCGACTCTCGACCGGCGTCGCCAAGGGCTACAAAGAGAACGGCAAGGACGTGCCCTGGGCGACCGACTTCGCCGGCATGTACGCCCACGCGACGGGCAAGGACCCGTTCAAGCTCCCTCAGAAGATCCTCGATGCCAAGCCGAGGCTCACGCCCACCACGAAGGTGAACTTCGTCTCGACCGACGACATCATCGGCGGAAACAGCGGAAGCCCCGTGATCGCCGTGGACGGCTCGATCGTCGGGTTGATCTTCGACGGCAACATCTCGAGCCTGCCGAATCGCTTCGTCTACCGTGAGGTGACCGAGCGCGCCGTCTCTGTCGACACCGCCGCGATGACCGAAGCCCTCTCCAAAGTGTACGGCGCCGACACGATCGTCAAAGAGCTCACGGGCCACTGACCCACGAATTGAGAAGTGGCCACAAAAAGAGCAAAGGATCAGGAAGTGGGAGGGGTTGGTTGGGCTGCGCGCTCAAACCTCATCTCTTCATGATCTTCCCGTTCTTTTTGTGAGCCCTCTCCCTTCACGCTAGCGGCGTGGGGTGAGCGCTCTGATCTGATAGTCTCCGAGTTGAAGATGGGCACGGACTCGGAGCTCGACACGGGCACTCGGTTGCTCGACCGCTACGTGATCATCGACCGGATCGCTGCGGGCGGGATGGCTTCCATCTATCGCGCCACGGACGAGCGACTCGACCGTGTCGTCTGCGTGAAGGTTCTCCGAGCGGTGGTCGAGGGCTTGGGGTCCACGAGCGGAGGACAAGCGTACGACGCGAGCTACGCGCACTTCCTTCAAGAGGCACTCGCGCTGTCTAGACTCGCCCACCCGAACACGCTCAAAATCCACGATTTTGGCTACCTCGAAGAGAGCGGGCGCCCGTTTCAAGTCTCGGAGTTCCTCGACGGCGGCACGCTCGAGCAGTACGTCCGCGCGAACGACGCGATCCCGCCTCTCGACGTACTCGCTCTCTTGAAGCCGATCGTGGGCTCGCTCGCGGAGGCGCATTCCCACGGAATCATCCACCGCGACATCAAGCCGTCGAACATCATCTTCGCGCGCGTCAGCGACGTGCTGATCCCCAAAGTGGCGGACTTTGGCATCGCCCGCAGCGACATCAGAAAATCTGGAGTGGACGAGGACATCAGCGTCGCGACGCTCTACTCGCCACGTTGGGCGGCGCCCGAGCAGCTCGCGGGCGGAGTTCAGGACGAGCGCACGGACGTGTACGCGCTCGCGCTCGTCGCGACGACCATGCTCACCGGGCGCGTGATGTTCGAGGGTCGCGACGTTCGCCACACGTACGCCGATCGGATCATCGGTGACGCGCTCGTCACGCGCAGGCTCAGCGAGCTCGGTGTCGGAGGAGAGATCGGGCGGGCGCTCCTGCACGGGCTGGCGGCGTCCCCCCAGCGGCGCACTCCGTCGGTGACCGCGTTCTACGACGAGCTCAAGGTCGCCATTCGCGAGGGCAATACGCGCGCGCCGATGCCGACCTTCTCCTCCATCACGCTCGACGTCCCCGCGCACACGGGCTTTGCGGAGCCGGCGCCTGTGGAGGTCGAGAGAGTCGGCGACCTCGTGCTCAACCTCGTCGATGTCCCCGAGCGACTCGACATCTCGTTCCCCGGTTCGGGAGGGCCCGTTCACGCGCGCGTGACGACGCTCCCTGGACGCGATCGGGAGCTCATCGTGAGCGTGAAGGGACTGAACTGCTTCGTCGGCGTCGCCGGTTCCCCTGGCCGGCCGAGCCCGTCCGTCCGGTGTGCCGCGGACATGGATGTCGACTGCTTCTTGGCGTCACGGGATCTGCTCGGGCGCCTCGGGGTCCGATTCGGCGTTCAGACGCCCGCGGGCCACCTGTTCCAAGTGCACGGCCAAGAGTTTGTGATTCCGCCGAATCGTGCGATCCTCACCGTGGCGCTTTTGTTCGGGAGCACTCGCGAAGTGGTCGTGATGTGCTTGCAGCCGTACCGATGAGCGCTTCTAGGGAGATGCGTGGGATCGCAGCCGAGGAACGCGAAGTCGTCTGAGAGCGAGACGCCGTCGATCACGACGTCGCCGGACGGCGTGCCTGCGCAGCAAGCGCCCGCGCGCTCGTCGTTCCAGCGCCCTCCCACGCCGACGACTCCGTTTCAGCCCATCAACGCCGCCGAGATCGTCTCCATGGAAGCCGCTCCTAAACCTCCGCCGTTCGCGAAGCCGCCCACTCCATCCGTGCGCCCGCCTCCCGTGATGTCGCAGACGCCGCCGCCGCCGATCGTGGCGAACCCGATGTCGCAGACACCGCCACCAGTCTCCGTCGCGTTGCGCGTCGACGCGAGCTCGCCGCACCGCAGCGGTCACCTCACGCGCTCTCGTGTCTACTCGTTCGCGCTCGACGCGCACGGCATGCCCGTGGAGATCGGCTCGGGGCGCTTCGCCAAGGCCTACCTCGGTGAGGAGCGCTGGATCGAATCCACCACGGATTTCAGGCGTCCCATCGTCATCAAGATCTTGCAGCGCGGTGTCTCCGACGAAGACGCGATGCGATTCCAAATGGAGAAGGAGCTGCTCGAGCGCGTCCAAGGACACCCGAACATCATCCGGCTCTACGCGTCCGGCGCCGGCGACGAGGGCGAGTTCATCCCTCGGCAGATCCGCGATCAGGTCGAGCCCGAGTACATGATCCTCGAGCGCATGGACATGTCGGTCGAGGAGCGCCTCAAGGGCTCGCGGCAGAAGGGTCAGAAGGACGATCTCCTCGCCTGCACCATGCAGGAGCGCATCTTCCGCGTGCTCGACTACATGATCCCGATCGCCGGCGCTGTCGAGTACGCGCACCTCGTCCGCAACGTCTGCCACCGCGACATCAAGCCGGCCAATGTGCTCATCGGCCTGCCCGACCCTGCGCTGCGTGGCAGCCAGCTCGAGGTGCGCCTCGCTGACTTCAACGTTGCCAAGCTCCACGACGACGAGACGTCCGTGAAGATGACGCAGCTGAAGAGCGTGCCGGGAACCCTCTTTTTCCAGAGCCCCGAGCAAGAGACGAACATCATCGAGCTGCTCGTGAACGTGACGCAGGGTCTCGCGGAGGTGGAGTTCTTCGAGGACTTCTACATTCAGATCTCCAAGAACGACAGCTTCTCCCTCTTCAACCGCAATGACAGCTACGGCGTCGTCTACGCGGACCGCAGCAAGAAGCGGCTAATGCTCAACCAGCCGTATCGAGGCACCTCCGAGACGAACGTGCGCGCGCGCATCCAGAAGAGCGTCGGCCGCCCCGCGGACATCTATTCGCTCGGCGCGATGTTCTACTATTTGATCAGCGGCGCGTACGCGAACCCGAAGACGCTTTACGACAACTTCCACAAGTTCATCGAGTTCGAGCGCCCCGATGAGACCAACACCATCGACGGGTATCTCGGGCACGAGTACTCGGTGATTCATTCGCTCCGCTCGCCGAAGGCAGACGGCGGCGTGGAGGTCGCGCCGGCGGATCGCTTCTTCAGCTACAAGCACTACCTCGACGGCAACGGGGAGCTCATCGATCCGCACGTGATGAAGATCATCGCGCGCTGCATGATCCGCAACAAGCCGGACAGCTACTGCGCGGCCCACGACCTCGACACGCGCGGCATCAGCGAGCTCGTGCAAGACCTCGTCGATCTTTACACGCTCTTCGGCGTCCACCCCGCAGCGCGCCCGCCGCAGCTCGCGATGCGAGGCAGTCGCGCACGTCCGACGGCCCTCGGCATGTCGCTCGATCGCGTCGGCTCGAGGCTCCGCTTCTTCTGGACGTCGCTCATCGCCGCCATCCGCGGCCGGCGCTAGCGAATCGTCTCGAGATTGTCCTCCCAGCGCAGACCGTCGAACGGTTTGATCGTAAAGCGGCTCAGCGCACCTCCGTCCAGGCAGCGAGCGTTCACGTCGTACTGGCCTGGGTGAGAGCGTGGTCGATAGAACGGATGCATGCCGCACGTCTCGCATAGGTGGTGCACGGCGACCTGCGTGTTGAAGGTGTAGGTCGACAGCGCGTCTTCTCCTGAGAGGAGAATGAAGTCCGCGGGCGGAACGATGAGGTGTAGAAAACCCTTCATCGCGCAGATCGAGCAATTGTCGACGCCTTCGGCGAACGACAACAACTGAGCGGCTTGTCTTCGCCGGCATCAGGTGCAGTCGCTCGCTTCAAACGAACGAACATGCACGCGAAAGCGGACGGCGCCACAATGACAGCCGCCCGCGATCCACACCATCAGTGACGCAATGTCTCGGGGGCGTCGTCGGGGCGGTTCGGTTTGTAGCTGTGCGCCTTGTCGGGGAAGGTTCCGAGGCGCACCTCACGCACGTACTCGCCGACGGCAGCGACGACGGCGTCACCGAGCTCGGCGAAGCGCTTTGCGAACTTGGGACTGTGACCGCGCGAGAGTCCGAGCAAATCAGTACAGACGAGCACTTGCCCATCACACGCCGCGCCCGCGCCGATGCCGATCGTGGGAACGCTGACGGCGGCCGTGATCTCGGCGGCGACGTCCGGCGGGATTGCCTCCAACACGATGCAGAACGCGCCCGCGGCTTCGATCGCCTTCGCGTCGGCGATGAGCTGCGCGGCGGCGTCTTCGCCCCTGCCCTGCACCTTGAAGCCGCCGAGTGCATGAACGCTCTGCGGCAAGAGCCCGACATGACCGACGACCGGGATGCCCGCGCGCGTGATCCGGAAGACGTGCTCGGCGAACGCCTCGCCGCCCTCGAGCTTCACGCTCTCGAACGCGCCGTCTTTGAAGAGCTTGCCCGCGGACTCCACGGCCTGCGTGGGGGACACTTGATACGTCATGAATGGCATGTCGCCGGTGATGTGCGCACGCGTAGTGCCTCGAGCGACAGCGCGGCCGTGGTAGCAAATCTCGTCGAGCGTGACGGGGATGGTGTTGGCGAGGCCCTGCACGACCATGCCCAATGAGTCTCCGACCAAGATCATGTCGGCGCCGCCTTCGTCGATGAGGCGGGCCATCGTGAAGTCGTAGGCGGTGACCATCGCGATAGGAGGCGCTCCGAGCGTGCGCTTGCGCGCCAACAGCTCGGGGACAGTCACCTTGCGCACGCCAGCAGACCCAGCGGAATTCGTCGCGTTGTACATGAAACCTCCGGTCGCGGCCTTTGGATGAGGTCCACGCCTTCTCACAGGCTAGCTTCGGGTCGTTGTATCGACAAGGGAGGCCCCACGTTTTTTGGTAACGGCTCGAAGAGTCGGCTCGGAGTTGCTAGGGTGAGCGCCGCTATGCGCCGCATGATCTCGTGCCTGATTTTTGCGACCGCTTGCGATCGCGCGCCGTCCGTCGACCGAGCGGGAGAATGGTCCCCGAAGGACCACGATCAGGCCGAAATGGCGGGGCGCCAAGCGATGCCGCCGAGCTCGGGTACCCGCCCGAACAATGACGAGATGCTGGTCGAGCTGACCTGGAACGAGAACTGCGCCTCTTGTCATGGAGCCGAGGGACACGGCGACGGTCCGAACGGACGGCTCGTGAAGGCGCCGGATCTCACGCGCGCGGACTGGCAAGACAACGTCACAGACGAACAGATCGCCGCCCAGATCAAGAACGGCAAAGGCCTGATGCCCAAGTTCGACATTCCGGCGGTGGTCGTGAAGGGGCTCATCGCGCGCATTAGGGCGAGCAAGCAATGAAGGTCGATCGCCGCTTGCTCCTACCGCTCTTCGCTACCGTCGCACTCGGCCTCTACTTCCTGTTCGCCCCTCGCCTGCCGAAGGATCAAGTCGTGGAGGTCGTGCTCGGAGACGCGGCGCCGAAGGTGACAGAGGTGCGCCTCTCGTACGACGATCCCGCGCACGATTGGTCTAGCGAAGTGGACCTGTCGTTCGCCGGAAAGCCCGCGCCGCGCGTCGTGCATCACGAGTCGCACATGCCGGACGGCGACTACAAACTCTCGATTGACGTCTCGGGCCATGACCACGGCACGCACGTGGAGCGCAACGTGTCGCTGCGCGGCGGCACGACTTCGGTGGACGTGTCGGAGGCGATCACGACGGCGCTCGGCCAAGGAGCCTTGCGGTGAGCGACGACGACCGCATCGAGACGCGCGCCGCAAAGGGAGTGTATCAAGGTCCGAGCCCGCTGCTCTTGCAGGTCCTCACGGGCTCATCGAAGGGCCAGAACAAGCCGCTCGTGCACAAAGTGACGATCGGCAAGAGCTCCGAGAACGATCTCGTCCTCGACGACGACACGGTCTCCCGCAAGCACTGCGAGCTCGAGGTCGCCGAGGGCGGCGTGCGCGTGCGCGATCTTGGCTCGACCAACGGCACCCGCGTCGAGGGCAGCCGGGTGCAAGAGGCGATCGTCCCGCCCGGCACGGTACTCAAGGTCGGTGAGGTGGAAATCGCGATCCGCCCGCCCACGCAGAAGGTGGAGGTCTTGCCGAGCGAGTCGCCGGTGTTCGGCCCCGCGATCGGCAAGAGCCTCGCGATGCGGACGATCTTCGGCGTGCTCGAGCGCATCGCGCCCA
>ENA-OFCD01000843-OFCD01000843.1-metagenomes-genome-assembly--contig:-NODE-843-length-17903-cov-7.396347_pt1 | contig 17903 bp, 16 predicted proteins | sample MGYA00153392_OFCD01 | MGnify analysis MGYA00153392
TCGATACGAGTCGTGCTAAAGAGCGATTTGGGTTTGAGGCTCAGGTGGGGTTTGAGGAGGGGCTGAAGCGGACGATCGCTTGGTATCGATCGATGACTTAGTGTGATGACGACATCATGCATCAATAATGAGTTTTTATAGTTCGGTATGATTTACATATTAAGGATGCTTTCATGAGTAAGAATAACACAATTTTATCTCGCCAAACATTAGTCATTAAGGCGGGACGCGCGGAGCAGCAGTATTGGCAGGATATCTGGAAGTATCGGGAGTTGTTTTATTTCCTGGCGTGGCGGGATATCTTGGTGCGTTATAAGCAAACAGCGATTGGGCTGGCGTGGGCGCTGCTGCGACCGTTTTTGACGACGATGGTGTTTACGCTGGTGTTTGGGGTGTTGCTGAAAGCTCCATCGACGGGTGCGCCGTACCCGATTGTGGTGTTTGCGGCAATGCTACCGTGGCAGTTCTTTTCTAATGCGTTGAGTGAATGTAGTAATAGCTTAATTAGTAATTCTAATTTGATTTCTAAGGTTTATTTCCCTAGGTTGATTGTGCCGACGAGTGCGGTGATTGTCAGTTTTGTGGATTTTATGATTTCGGCCATTATCTTATTGGGCTTTATGGCCTGGTATAACTTTGTGCCGGATTGGCGGATTTTGACGTTGCCGCTGTTTGTGGCCATTGCCTTTGCGGCGGCGATGGGGGCGGGGTTATGGCTGGCGGCGTTGAATGTGGAGTATCGGGATTTCCGCTATATTGTGCCGTTTATTGTGCAGTTTGGGCTGTATATTTCGCCAGTAGGGTTTAGTAGTAGTGTGGTGCCGGAGCGGTGGCGCTTGCTGTATTCGTTGAATCCGATGGTGGGGGTGATTGATGGGTTCCGGTGGGCGATTTTGGGGAAGGATTTTGCGATTTATTTACCCGGATTTCTCTTATCGGTGGCGTTAGTCATGGTAGTGCTGATTACGGGAATTCAATATTTCCGCCGAATGGAGCGCAAGTTTGCGGATGTGATTTAGGCGCAGTGGTTTAGGAGTTGTTATCAGAGGTTAAAAGTCCATGGCAGATACTGTAATTCGAGTTGAAAATTTAAGTAAGCGGTATATCCTGAACCATCAGCAGGAGGGGCAGGGTAAATATAAAACGTTGCAGGATACGATAGTGGATGGGGCTAAGTCTTTAGTCGGCGCTATCCACTATCCTCTAGCCTCGCGGCGCAAAGCGCTGTCTAAAATCCAAAATTCATCCCGTGAGGAGTTTTGGGCGATTAAGGATGTGTCGTTTGAGATTAAGCAGGGCGATCGGGTGGGGATTATTGGGCGAAATGGTGCGGGTAAATCGACGTTGCTGAAGTTGTTGAGCCGGATTGTGGAACCGACCCATGGCCAGATTGAGATTACGGGGCGGGTGGCGAGTTTGCTGGAGGTGGGGACGGGGTTTCATCCGGAGCTGACGGGGCGGGAGAATATTTACCTGAATGGGGCGATTTTGGGGATGGGCCGGGAGGAGATTAAGCGAAAGTTTGATGAGATTGTGGCGTTTGCGGAGGTGGAGAAGTTTTTGGATACGCCAGTGAAGCGGTATTCGAGTGGGATGTATGTGCGGCTGGCGTTTGCGGTGGCAGCGCATTTGGAGCCGGAGATTTTGATTGTGGATGAGGTGTTGGCGGTGGGGGATGTGCAGTTTCAGAAGAAGTGTTTGGGGAAGATGGAGGAAGTAGGAAAAGAGGGAAGAACAGTAATATTTGTTAGTCATAATATGGCAACAGTAAGCCATTTGTGTAATAGAGGAATTGTTTTAGACAAGGGCTCTCTTTCCCTGCAGTCGGACACTAAAAGCTGCATTGATGCGTATGTTAACCAAGCTAGTATTCGTCTTGGATCCATCATGGATCATAAAATCGTTAAAGATAATACAATCACTGCGATTGAAGCATTAATAAATGGTTCTAGCAAGGATTTAGTTCACCTAGAGACAACGAAAAATCCACTCAATATTTCTATTAAATTTAAATCTCATAAATCTTGCCGTATAAGTATGGAGATTTTATTAAAGGATAGAGAAGGTCACACTATTGCCGTTTGTGTTCCTGGACATATTGATTCTGAAAGATATGTCCATTATGTGACTGACGAAGAATACATAATTGAAGCAAATGTTGTTTTGCCAAAATTAAATAAAGGAACTTATGGATTGGAGATATCATTAACTGATCCGGGGCATCAAGTATATATTCTTTTCCCTTGCGCAACTGAAATAGATGTGGCAGGCTTTAAGACAAGTTCAGGAAGAGTATTTGAGCAAAGTCTAACAGGCTCTGGGTTTCAAGTTTTAGATGGCAAAACGAATATAAAATATTTCTAATTAAATTCAAATTACTGAAAACAGTTCTTGCATGAAATCATGAAAAATAATCCACGCTTCAACTACATCATCACTATACACAACAAGCAAGAATTGATTCGCGACGTCCTTCTTGGACTACTTGTATGCTGCCGAGACAACAGTCATATTTATACTGTTTTAGATGGCTGCACTGACAACACCGAATCCATCATTGATGAGATTAGCTGCCTCTTTTCTCAAATTCCAATTACAAAAGTTTATACCCCTGATGTCCATGAAATTCTGTCAATTAATGCAGGATTAAAGGCGGCAAGTCAAGAAGGAGAAGGATATAATATCTTATTACAAGATGATGTTATATTGAGAGATTTTATGTGGGAAGCGAAAGTTTCTAAGTTGTATGAATGGGCAGGAGATAGATTGGGGTTTGTATCATTCAGACTAGGATTCAATCTTACCGAAAACCTTAGGCTATCTGAGGATCCTTTTATTCAGCAAATTGAAAATGCATATGGACATGGACTAGAAAAAGCCTTACCTTTGTTTCCAGGACAGTTAGTTTATCGCGATATCGTAATAAAAAGTCCTGTTTGTATACCATTTAAGCTGGTTCGAGACATCGGCATGCTAGATGAAAGACTAGCACCTTACATGTGTGATGACTTTGATTATTCTATCCGCTGTTTGAAGGCAGGCTATCATAATGCGGTGTTTGGCTTGCGCTTTCAGTCGGATGTAGATTGGGGGAGTACACGTAAAAATCCTAGTCCTCAATTAGGGGAGTTGCAAGACCGTAATCTTCGATTAATCGAAGATTGGCACAAATCATTCCTAGAATCAATTAGCTCTAACCGAGAAAATAAATCTGTTCTTGATGTCCCAAATATAGCGAGTGAGTATGAAAAAAATCTGGCAACAAAAGCCTGGGATGAAAATCGCAAAGCATTAAACGACTTTTTTTTAACACAAGGTCATAGCGGTTTTATGCGTAAGGATAAGAGATTTATTATGAAAAATATTTTATTTCTAAGCGAAGTGATTATAAGGCGACTGAAAAATAGACAGAACTGGAGCTGATTGACTGACAAATCTCTTGAGTGCCTTGCCCAGAAAGGGCCTCAGTCTTTCTGGGCAAGGTGCTCTGAAAGCTACTGCTGGAAGAGATTTTAGGGATCTACCGAGAAATCCGAAATCAACCAAAATTGGCCCAAACCTGAAACCATTACAAAATCGGCTTTCCAGGACTTTTATCAGTCAACCAGGAACTGGAGTGAAACTTATAGATCTGTTGTTCTAAAAAAACCATAATTACAGCAATATTTCAAGCCTTATCTTATCTACTCTGAACAACATTGTATCTACGCTGAATACATAACTGCTTACGTTGAGGTTAAATGTAACATGCAAATATACTTACGCACACGTAAAGACTTGAGTATAGCTTGGCGCAGCATTATCAAGCTACCAAGGCATATCTTCTATGATACGAAGGGCTTTCTCAGATATCTAGTCTCAGAACTGTTCCACTTTATTCCCTTTCATAAAAACGCTAAATCAATTGCTATTAAATTTGGAATTATTCAAGTTCACGCTGAGGAAAATCTTGATCAGGTTTCCATTTCATCAGATTCTAGTCAAGCTACAGTGCAGAAATCCAAACCAATTATTCTTGCCTCATATTGCAGAGATATTAATTTTCAAGGAAACTTGAGATTCTGCGGTGGTACTAAAGAACTAAACTATTTACTGAAGTTAGTGAGACAGCATGGGTACGAAGCTTATATGGTTACCTACGATGGCACATATGAGCCTTGGCTATTAGATCATCAGCCTCACATTTCGCTCGATGATTTCCATCAGATACTTCAGAAAGGCTGTGAAGTACGTTGTGTCACATCTTGGGCTATGGCAACTGCATTCATTCAAGCTAGTCCACATCTTTACTTCTGGGATATGGAGTTAGCACATACAGAGCATGAGCACTTTCCCATATTAGCAAATCTATATCGTCGAAAAATTTTTAACACTGCTTCTATATCAAGAACTATCCAAGCGTGGCATATGGCACATTTTCAACGTTCTTGCGTCCTCCTACCCAATCTGCTTGACGAATCTCTCTGGTCACCCCAACCTGAGCTTCGTAAAGCTTTTAGAATTGGTTATATGAATGAGGGAAAGCACACTGATAACTACATTGAGTTGATTCGCAATATTACTCATGAGCAAGGACTTACTCTAGAATTTCACCAGATCAGAGGTGTGGAAACTGAAATTCTAGATCAAATGTGCTCCTGTGATGTGTATCTAAGCATGAATATTGGTAAGGATGCTTTATGGGGAGAAGGATGTCCGAGAACGGTACTTGAAGCTCTTTCTACGGGATGCGTAGTTATCGCCTTTGATATTATCGGAAATCATGAAACACTTCAACATAATTTTAACGGAATTATAGTTCCACGCTATCGTCCAGATCTGATGGCTGAATCACTCATTGAGATATATAGCTTCCCTAAGGAGTTGAGCCGCTTACGTGATAATGCATTGAATCTAATTAATTCGTGCCATACGCTAAATGCTCACTGGCCTGACGTAAAAGAGTTCTTGGATCTTTAAGCTCATTTCTTTATCAATATGCAGATACAACGCCATCTGAGTTATTGACTAAATCCTCTTAAATTTAGATCAAACCTTGCAGCGTATTGAGAATCAATTTATTCCATAAATCAGAATTCTTGCAAAAACCACATCGGGAACAATGAAAAAATTAAATAAGATTTATATCCTTCTGCCGGTTCACAATCGTCGTGATCAAACTGAATCATTTATTAACTGCTTAACTACTCAGACCTATCAAAACTATCATTTAATTCTGATTGACGATGGTTCAACAGACGGAACAGCAGAGATGGTTCAAGAGAAAATTCCGTCAGCTACAGTCATTAGAGGACAGGGCGATTGGTGGTGGGCTGGTGGTTTACAGAGAGGTGTCGACTGGCTTCACAAGGCTTCTATCGAAGATAGCGATATCGTTTTGATGATCAACGATGATGTAACCTTTGACCCATATTTCTTGGAAAAGGGTGCTGAACTATTATCTCAACACCCCAAGACTCTGATCCACTCCTTCGCTATTGGCAATAAAACTGGAAGAATTGCTAATGCAGGCGTTAAAGTCGATCTTAAGAAACTTAAATTTGAAGTTGCAACCTCAGACGAGGAAACAAATTGCCTAGCCACAATGGGACTGTTCATGAGATTTGAGGATCTAAAGCAAATAGGGGGATTCTATCCTCAGCTATTACTCCATTATCTCTCTGACTATGAATTTACAATTCGAGCGCATCGAAAAGGTTTGCAATTGCTAGCAAGCCCCGAGTTAAAAATTCTTTCGAACGAAGACTCTACAGGGATGAGAATCCCGGATATCATTCGTCTGCCATTTGCTAAATTTATTAAAATTTGTTTTTATAAAAAATATACAATGAATCCTGTTTATTTGTCTTTCTTTGCTATTTTAGTCTGTCCAAAATTATCGATACCAACTCGATTGATTAGCATATGGAAAACCGCTTTCTTACTAATTATAAAAAATCTTATATTTAACTACTTTCCCAATTTTAGTCGATAAATTTTTCTGTTCTAAAATTCCATCTCATTCTAGAGATAACATGGATAGTTATAAGCTAAAATCCCCGATCGTTCTCATCATCTTTAAACGACCCGATACCACTGAACGTGTCTTTGAAGCAATTCGACAAGCAAGACCCACAAAGTTATTTGTGATTGCAGATGGTCCAAGAGCCGATCGCCCTGGTGAAGCAGAAAAATGTGCAGCGGCACGAGCCGTGATCGATCGGGGTCATTTCATTCTAGATTTAGGCGAGGAGTTTAGGTGGTTTCAGCCATCGAAGACGAAAATCGCTGATGCCTGGAACGGCGCATTCTCGTGGATTCACAAAATGTCGAAATTTAGAATGAAACAGCCCTGAAGTTCAACACTATTACCTGAGCACCAGCCAATAAGAATAATGCAATCCATCAAAATGCTGAAGCAAGACAAAAAAAAGCAGACAATTTTTATTTTAGACCATGATTGGAATGGACATCATGCGACATACTTTAAAATATTCACAAAAATTCTAATTGAACTTGGATATCATGTAATTGCTATTTGTCCCTGTCCTGAAGAGTTGAAAGAATGGACTCATTTAAATTGTCCCAGCCAAATCGATGCGCTGCAAATATTTCCATTCCAACAATTTAAATCAGATTTTTCTATTTCGTTGAACAAGCCTGGTCTACGGAGACTACATCAACCAGTTTCTGCTTTAACCTCTTGGTTTCAAGCAGCATCCAATATTGAAAGAATTTCATCTGAAGTTGGGATCTCGCCAAATTTGGTTTTTTTCCCATGGCTCGATAGCTACTTAGGCTATTACCTCATTCCTCAGGTAATCGATTTAATTTTTCCTTATAAATGGACTGGCTTATATTTTCAGCCGAGACATCTAAGGAGAAAAAAAAAGATGCCATTTCTTCCTTCACACCCCTTTCCTCCTCATGGATTGCTTCGCTCTAAAAACTGTCAATCTGTTAATATTTTGGATGAGGGTGTTGTCAAAAAACTGCAAGCGGTCATTAAAGATAAACCTTTCTTTGTCTTCCCTGATTTTACGGATGAAACATTACCAGACAGAGGCTTTCCAATGCTTGAAAAAATTCAGGATCAAGCCAAGGGCAAAAAAATTATTGGCTTATTTGGATCATTAGAGAAGCGCAAAGGACTACTCAAATTTTTAGAGATCATCCAAACAGCTATAAAGGAAGACTGGTTTTTCGTCTGTGTAGGAAAATTAGATACAAAGTCTTTTACATCTCAAGATTTAAACGCCATTGATAAAATTGTTTCATTGAACCCAGAAAATAGTTTTATCTGCTTTGAACGGATTCCGGATGAATCAAAATTTAATGCTTTGGTAGATATATGCGATATCCTATTTGCCATATATGACTATCCACATAGTAGTAACATTCTTACAAAAGCTGCGGTATTTGAAAAGCTTGTCATCTCAAGTAATGAATTTTGTATGGCTGAAAGAGTTGAGAAATTTCAGCTAGGGGTAACCGTACAAAAGGATGATACTGCAAAATCAATTGAGGGTTTGAAATGCCTAATTCTTAGACAAGATTTGAATGGTAACCAGCTACAGCCGAACTTTGAAGGCTACCGCAAAGCTCATTCCAATGTTCGCATTTATGAATACTTTGAGACTATTCTGAAATCATTGGATGAATCATTCTAAAGCCATGTATTTCTCTTGTCTAACCTACAACTTATACTGCCTGTGATGACTCAATCCACATTTTCTATTAATACTCCAGTTGTGTTGATTATTTTCAAACGACCCGATACCACTGAACGTGTCTTTGAAGCAATTCGACAAGCAAGACCCACAAAGTTATTTGTGATTGCAGATGGTCCAAGAGCCGATCGCCCTGGTGAAGCAGAAAAATGTGCAGCGGCACGAGCCGTGATCGATCGGGTGGATTGGGACTGTGAGGTCATCAAAAATTATTCAGAAATTAACTTGGGGTGTGGGAAAAGAGTTGCAAGTGGGTTAAATTGGTTTTTTGAGAATGAGCCAGAAGGAATTATATTAGAAGATGACTGCCTTCCAGATTCTACTTTCTTTCCATATGCGGAAGAAATGTTAATACGGTATCGCGATGATAAGCGAATTATGTCTATTTCAGGAAACCAATTTTATGGGGATGAATATAAAATTCCTCATAGCTATTCTTTTAGTCGTTACAGTCATATGTGGGGATGGGCAAGTTGGCGACGTGCTTGGCAGTATTACGATCGTGATATGACTCAGTGGCCAATGCTACGTAATACTAACTGGTTAATGATTGTAGGAGATAAAAATATTTTCTTCAAACATTATTGGACTCAACAATTTGATAAAACATTTATAGGTGAAATCGACACCTGGGACTATCAATGGTTCTTTTCTTGTTGGTCCCATAGTGGTCTTACTATTGTACCTAGTCTTAACTTAGTCAGGAATATTGGGCATGGTGAAGATGCAACCCATACAATTTATATTGACAACTGGCTATCAAATCTTCCATTACAATCTTTGATCTTTCCATTATCTCATCCTCCATCTGTAATTAGAGATCATATAGTGGATAAGATAACCGATGAAAATCGGTTTAAAATTGGATGGAAGATGACATTAAAATCAGAGCTTTTAAAAATTAAAATTATACGAGATATTTGGAAGTTAAAAAATCGTCTAAGCATTTGATTTACAACAATATTGGTTAATTTGATGATAGAAGTCTTTTAGGAGATCTTCAGTTTAGAATCAAGACTATATAATCATTTTCCATACACATGAGTTTAGCTCCACTTAGGTAGGTCTCATATTTAGAATGCATACACCCATCCTACTGATTTCGTCTCTCATCTCATTCTTGAGCATTAGACAAGTTCGGAAGGATCCTCGCAAAGGCTGGGATTTGGCCCCCCAGCCCCCAATTCTGGGGGAGTAGACGATTCCGAAGCCCCCAGAATTGGGGGTTGGGGGCCTCCAGTAAGCTCATTAATGGGAATCGCCTATTCTGTATTTTCAAGCTAAGATTAGTTGATAACGAAGAATAATTTAAGAATGAGCTATAAACTAAATCAGAAAAAAAACGATCGGATTATAGACAAGAATCAAATCATATCCATTACATCTGGCATATTAGTATTTTTCCTATCCCTATACTTGGTGCCTCTCTATACAAATGGTGATCAAACGTATTATCGTAGGTTTTGGCAGGCATTAGCGAATACTGATGATTCGAATTTGCCAGACTTACTAGACCTATCCTTTAATTACATAGGTAGTCGGGAACCTTTTTATCCCATCATCTCAAAAGCTGCCTCATACTTTATTGAGAAGGATTTATTTATCTCAATAATAAACGCAGCATTGGCATACGTTACATCACAGTATCTCTGCCGACTCAACGTCAATCCACTTCTGATCTTCATCACACTGACCACTAACTACTATTTTTTAGGATTTTATTTATCTGCTGAAAGGCTCAAATTTGGAATGCTATTTCTAATACTTAGTTGCATTTGTAGTAAGAAATTTGTATTAGTCTTTAGATTGATGTCGATTCTAGCGCATATGCAAATTGCTTCAATCTATGCGATTTGTCTGTTTCAGAAGGCTTGTTATTCGATTGCGGACATGGTAAAGTCTGGAGAAATTAAATTATTCGTCCTCACAAAAAGAAACCTATTTGTTTCTCTCATCTCATCATTAGTGGTATTATCCTCAATTATTTTTATCCCAATCTTGTTAACCCATAGTGCTGGAAAGCTAGATTCCTACTCAAAATCCTTTGGAACTATGGAGTACCTCAGAACAATAATGTTTTATTTAGGAACTGTAATTGTAGCTAAGCAGTATTTCAGATATTTGATGTTATTCCTTCCACTACTTGTTATGGTGACAGTAATTGGAGGCGATCGATTAAACTTTGTAGGCTATCTTATCTTCACAGACACGGCATTCAGAGTTCGCAATGGGATTAATATTCCATCGCTATTAGTAGCTGCCTATTTTACATGGGCAGGATTTGGATTCATTCAACGGGTTATTCTATATGGAGACGGTTGGTCAGCCATATCTAATTAATTGACTAATTTGTGGACAAATTTGAATAATTGCATCTATTTTATTTTCATGATCTACGAAAACCTAACTGACCTGAGCAACCGTTATTTTATAGGGTAATTGATCCAATGCAAACAGACTCTGCTACATGCGATATCGCTATCATTATGACCTGTCATAATCGAAAAAATACAACACTAGCCTGCCTAAAATCCTTATTTAATCAATCGTACCTATGGCACATCAGACTTACCATCTACCTAGTAGATGATGGAAGTTCTGACGGAACAAGTGAAGCAGTATCCGAAACTTATCCTAGCATCCATATTATTAGAGGATCAGGAGATCTGTATTGGAACCGTGGAATGCACCGTGGGTTCACTCAAGCGATACAGAACAACCATGGCTTTTATTTATGGCTAAATGATGACGTCATCCTAACTTCAACTACAGTACAGACATTACTCAATTGCTATGCTCGAAATCATCACAAAGATGAGATTGGTCCTGTTATTGTAGGTGCATTTGGACCTGAGCAGCTAAACCAAAATACCACTGAAACTTCTGAGATTAGCTATGCCGGGATTAAAAGAACTTCGTCAAGATGGTTTCCTAGAACCTTTAGAGCCTATTCTTCCACGTTAGACTTAGCGTGTGACACATTTTTAGGAAATGGGGTATTGATACCCAGTGACGTTGCCTTAAAAGTTGGCAATATCGACCCAGTTTTTCATCATGCATTGGGAGATATGGATTATGGTTATCGCTGCGCCTCTCAATCTATTAAAATATTGGTTTGCAAAGAGATAATAGGTTATTGTAAAAATGACATCAGTAACACGAAGCTATATAGCAATATGGCTCAGGGAACTTGGACAACATTACCTTTGGTCCAGCGTCTAAACCTTATCATGAGTCCAAAAAACTTCCCCCTAAAGGGCTGGCTGTTTTTTTCATATCGGTACTTAGGCTGGTTATGGCTTATTCGATTTGCAAGACCTTACATATTGGCAATATTCCCAAGTTTGATCTCTCATAGTCGCGTTGGGGAAAATGCTTAAATCAAATCATACTCACAACCTAATAGATAAGAAATATGGATTCTGATAGAATAAGAGTTCTCATACTAGTTAATCATTATTTGCCAGGGTATAAAGGCGGCGGTCCATTGAGAAGTATTGCAAATATCGTAGATCATCTAAGTGATGAATTTGAGTTCTGGATCATCGCCTTAGATCGCGACTTTGGCGATTCCCTTCCCTATCCCAATATTTTACAAAATCAATGGCAAGAGGTGGGGAGTTCAAAAGTCTATTACCTCTCTGAACCTAATTCTAGCCTTAGGTCGCTAGCCGACTTAATTTCAAGTACTCCCCACGACGTGCTGTATCTGAATAGCTTTCTCAACCCTATCTTTACCTTTAAGCCCTTACTGGCCCGACGACTCGGCTGGTTACCCCCCAGACCCACGATCGTTGCCCCCCGAGGTGAGTTTTCAGAAGGTGCATTACAGATTAAGCCCTTTAAGAAGTCGATATACATTTACATCACTAAACTTCTGAAGCTTTACCATAATGTGACTTGGCAAGCTTCTAGTTTCTACGAAAAAGCCGATATTATTAAAGTCTTAGGGATTAGATCATTAGATATACAAGTTGCTCTGAACTTACCCATAAAAGTAATTGACCTAGATCGTTCTCCTCTCAACTACATCACATCAGATCAAAAATCTAACGACCTACGCATCATCTTCCTTTCACGCATATGCTCCAAGAAAAACATAGATTATGCATTGCGAATCTTATCCCAGGTTAGAGTAAATGTAAGATTTGACATTTACGGTCCACTTGAAAGTCTTGAATACTGGGAAATATGCAAAAAAATAATCCATACCATGCCACCTCATATCACAGTCACCTACTGCGGTAGCGTCATACCTGCTGATATTCCGGATACCTTCGCTCAGTATGATTTATTCTTCTTCCCAACCCATGGTGAAAATTATGGACATGTGATCGCAGAATCCTTATCGGTCGGTACGCCCGTTCTCATCAGCGACCAAACACCGTGGCGCAACCTAGAAGCAGATGGATTAGGGTGGGACCTTTCGTTACAGGATTCGATCGCTTTCATCAATACCATTGAGCAGTGGGCATTGACGCCTTCAGCGGAACGCCATACATGGCGAACAAATATCGTCTCAAAAACACGTAACTTACTATTGAATCCTGATTCAATAGTAGCCAATCGGAAACTTTTTAGACAATGCTGAGCACTTCTAAATTATTAATGATGAATGGATAGTCAATAAATAAAATCAGAAAACTGAACTCTATGAAATCACCTCAGACATTGAGTATTTATAAGCGTCCTATTCATGCACCAGGGATACCTCAATGGAAGCCAATCTTATGGTATTTCATTGGACATACGATTGTTCAGAGCTATTACATACCTTTCTCAGGTGTCAAAGTTTGGGTACTCCGTAAGTTTGGTGCAAAAATTGGTGACGGTGTGGTTATCAAACCAGGAGTCCGTATCAAATTTCCTTGGCACCTATCAGTAGGAAACCATTGCTGGATTGGAGAAAATACCTGGATCGATAATCTAGCTCCCGTAGTGATTGAGGACAATGTCTGTATATCTCAAGGCGTTTATCTTTGTACTGGAAACCATGATTGGTGTGATCCAGCATTTCAACTTAGACTGGGGTCAATTCATTTGGGTGAAGGTAGCTGGATTGCAGCTAAGTCTGTTGTGGGTCCAAGCGTCTCCATTGGTCATGGTGCCATTCTAACGATCGGTAGTGTTACAACACAATCATTAGAGCCAATGACTATCTATGCTGGAAATCCAGCTCAGCCGATTAAATCACGTAAAGCAAAAAATCTGGGTGATGGATAATAATAGACTCTAAATCTTCTAAATTCAATCTCCTTAAATTTATTAAAAGCCATGAAAGTTTCTCTTATTACCTCTACCTTCAATAGTGCGAAGACCGTTACAGATACGATCGAATCCATCCTCTCCCAAGACTATCCGAATATTGAGTACATTATTATTGACGGTGCATCAAAGGATAGGACGATCGAAATCGTAGAATCCTATGGGAATCAGATTACTAAATTTATCTCTGAATCCGATCGGGGTATGTACGACGCCATGAATAAGGGAATCAATTTAGCCACAGGCGACATCATTGGCATCTTGAACTCTGATGATTTCTATGCCGATAAGAGTGTAATATCCAATGTGGTCAATACCTTTATCGAAAGTGGCTCAGATTCGATCTTTGGAGATTTAGTCTACGTAAATGCTACTAATCTTACTAAAGTGACACGATACTATAGCTCTGCTCACTTTCACCCAAAACTCTTTGCCTACGGTTGGATGCCTGCTCATCCAACATTTTTTGTTAAGCGTTGGGCGTATGAACAACATGGCGTATTTCAGACTAATTATAAGATTGCTGCTGACTATGAACTACTCACCCGTTTTCTAGCAAAGCATAAACTTTCTTACACGTACGTACCTCAAGTGATGGTGTGGATGCGCACAGGCGGTGCAAGTACTACTAATCTCATGAGTAACTGGATTTTAAATTCTGAAATTATCAGAGCTTGCAGTGAAAATGGTATCAAGACAAATTGGTTTAAAGTTCTTTCTAAATATTTCAAGAAAGTCTTCCAACTCATTCGCCGCCCCCCGATGGATAAGATAAATAATCCACGCTCATTAATTAAATCTTAATTTTATGAATATTCTGATTACAGGAGCCAATGGGTTTGTTGGAAAGGTGGTGTGCGATCGCATCGCATTAAAATATCCTATTTTTACTTCTATTTATGCTGTCTGTCGAAAGCCAGATTTAATAGATGCATTCCATCCCAGTATCAAGCCCATCATTTCTTCCTCACTAGATGACTTAGCCGCAAATGCCGAACTACTGTCTAAGATTGATTGCATCATCCATCTTGCTGCCAGAGTTCATCAAATAAAAGACCAAGCTTCAGATCCACTGGCTGAGTTTCGAGCTGTCAACACAACAACAACGTGTAATCTTGCCAAAGCTGCAACTAAAGTTGGTGTGAAACGATTCATTTATCTCAGTTCGATCAAAGTCCATGGTGAAGAAACCTCAAAAACTTCACCCTATATAGAATCAGATCAACTTTTTCCACAAGATCCCTACGGTCTGAGCAAGTGGGAAGCAGAAAATCAATTAATGCAGCTCGCGAGCCAGTCTGAACTAGAAGTTGTCATTCTCCGTCCGCCCCTCGTCTATGGTCCAAAGGTAAAAGCTAATTTCTTTCAGATGATACGGACGATCGAAAAAGGAATTCCCCTTCCTTTAGGTGCAATCCGAAACCAGCGCAGCTTAGTTTATGTGGAGAACCTTGCTGACGCAATCATCAATGCAGCCATTCATCCTGCTGCCGCCAACCAGATATTCCTAGTCAGTGATGGTGAAGATATCTCTACCCCAAACCTAATTCGTAAAATCGCTAAAGCATTACACTGTTCGCCTCGACTCTTACCCATTCCAGTCTTTTGGTTAAAACTAATGGGTAAGCTCACAGGGAAGTCTGCTCCAGTTTCTCGATTAACAGGTTCTCTAACAGTAAATAGCCTCAAAATTCGTAAAACCCTCAACTGGACCCCTCCCTACACGCTTGACCAAGGGTTGCAAGCTACTGCTGATTGGTATCTCGATCGCCCGTCCCATCTTTAGGATTTACCCATGAATTACTTGATCCTATTTACAGGCATGACATTTTGCCTTAGCTTCTTTTGTGTCAATCTAATTCGTACTAACCTTAGAAATCAATTCATTGACATCCCCAACGATCGTAGCTCTCATATCGTCCCGACGCCCAGAGGGGGGGGTATGGGCTTTATCATTGCCTTCTCAATAGCCCTTCTCCTAAGTCATCTTTGTATTCCTCAAGTCATTCCATCAAATTCAACATTTATACTACTTGCCTTGCTTCCCCTGATTGGCATCGGTATTCTTGATGATTGGTGTAGTGTCTCGTCTCTCGTCAGATATCTCGTTCAACTGAGCGTCTCTATCTTAATCGTCTCGCATTATGGGGCTTTTCCCCAGCCTTGGCTGATGCCTCTCGGAACACCTGGACATTGGATTGCGATCGTCCTTACAGTCATCGGCATCACGGCACTGATTAACTTCTATAACTTTATGGATGGCATGGACGGATTAGTAGCAGGTGTCACCGCTATCCAACTGAGCTTCTTTGCCATGTGGTTTAACCAACCATCACTCTGGCTACTGGTAGCAGCACTACTGGGCTTTCTTTACTGGAACTGGTCTCCTGCAAAAATATTCATGGGAGATGCCGGAAGTACCATGCTAGGTGCTACCGTTGCGATCACCTTACTGCAAGGCAGTAGTACAACCCAGTCATGGAGCGCGCTTGTGATTCTTCTTCCCTTAGTTGGAGATGCAATCTACACATTGTTCTGCCGCGCTCAAAGAGGAGAAAATATCTTTAAAGCCCACCGAACACATCTCTATCAGCGCCTATACCAGTCTGGCTGGCAACATCCTCAAGTGGCGACGTTTTACATGATGGGGACCATCATCATTGGAACAGTGATTAGTCTTGATCCCACGATCGCTCCGATAATGGTTCCGTTTTTAGTTCTCATTGCCATTCAGAAACTAGAAATTTACATTAACCATACTAATCACTACCAACCGAGGAATACTGTAAATCATCAAACTATCGGCTCATCTGAAAATCTATCTAAGATTAGTTAGGTTAGACAACGGTAGCAGCCCCCTATATTATTCTAAAAATCTATGATTAATATGATTAAAACAACAATTAGTCGATCGATACAGTCACTCTTACGAGTTCCAAAGCTCCGATCGTTGTCAAAGGTTATCATTAATCTACCAACACCTAAACGACGATTTATCCTCTTATTTCTCGACATTTTTATTTTTGTATGTTCCATTTACGGTGCAGTTCTGCTTCGTTTCGATGGTGTGATTCCAGCGGAAAGCTTAATGATCTACATCCGATCCTCTGCGTCGCTCATTTTATTCAAAATCACATGTCTTTACCTTTTAGGAATGTATCGTCCATTGTTACGGTATTCCGGCTTAGAGCTTCTAGAAATTCCGCTTAAAGCAACGCTAGTGAGCGATGGGATCTGGTTTATAGTTAATACTATTACCGAACTCAATCCGCTGCCGAGATCGGCTCAAGTGATTGCAGCGTTTATCTCCATTGTTCTCATCGTCAGCTCCCGTCTCCTGCTACGCCAACTGATTCGTAAGCTAGATGCTCTCACATTCCGATTTAGGAAAACCATCACATCAGAGTCCAAATCGCTTCTCAGTACAGATAACCCTAGGAAAAAGGTAATCATCTATGGCGCTGGTCGAGCAGGAATCGCCCTCTCTTCATCTCTCATGCGGGATCAACAGCACGAGATTATTGCATTTGTCGAGGACGAACTAATTTTGGAAGGGCGTGAAGTCAATTCGATCGCCATCTATCATTCATCGTCCTTAGATATACTCATTCCAGAACATCAAGTCAAGCTTGTATTGTTGGCAATTCCTTCAGCAACTTATCAGCAGAGACAACTCATTGTTAAGAAGCTCCTGAAATTAGGTGTAGAAGTTCTAACCGTTCCGAGTCCAGAGGAACTGATCTCTGGAAAGATATCGATCGAACAAACTCGACGGATCGATGTCATGGACTTACTGGGACGAGAAGAAGTCCTCCCCGACCAACAGCTCCTCAAAGCAAATATTACCAATAAAGCCGTCTTCGTCACTGGCGCAGGAGGATCCATAGGATCAGAACTTTGCCGTCAAATTGCACAGCAATCGCCAAAACTCCTAGTCCTCTATGAAATGAATGAGTTTGCACTCTATTCGATCGAGTTGGAACTTACAGAAAAGTATCCCGACCTGACTTGTATTGCCTATCTCGGTTCTGTGACGGATGCCGATCGCCTTCGTACCGTCATTACGGAGCATTCGATCGATACGATTTACCATGCTGCTGCATATAAGCATGTTCCCTTAGTTGAAGCGAATCCCGTTCAAGGTGTCTTGAACAATACTTATGGTACGCTCGTCACAGCACAGGTTGCTAATGATTGTAGAGTTAGCACATTTGTCCTAATCTCTACAGACAAAGCTGTCCGCCCTACCAATGTCATGGGTGCTACAAAACGTCTAGCTGAACTCGTGTTACAGGCTCTTGCCGCTCGAACTAATATTCATACTCGGTTCATCATGGTCCGATTTGGTAATGTTCTCGATAGCAGTGGCTCTGTAGTTCCCCGTTTTCGCAAACAAATCGCCGACCGCAAACCCATCACGATTACTCACCCCGATATTACTCGTTATTTCATGTCTATCCCTGAAGCATCTCGACTGGTCATCCAAGCCGGAGCAATGGGAAATGGTGGGGAAGTTTTCCTACTCAATATGGGGGAACCTGTCCGGATTTACGATCTGGCATTGCAGATGATAGAACTCAGCGGTTTGAAACCAAATGAAGACATCGAAATTAAAATAACGGGACTTCGCCCTGGGGAAAAGCTCTACGAAGAGTTACTCATCGGAGATAATAATGTAATTGTGACTGATCACCCAATGATCTATGCTGCTAAGGAAGCGATGGTTCCTTGGATAGATTTGGAACCTTCTCTTGGGGAGTTGTTCGATCGTTCTAGGGAGAACAAAGTTCATCTTATTAAGCCAATTCTCAAAAATCTTATCCCTGAATATCAACCGTCTTCCATCTCTCTCTTGATGTAATCGTTGACTGAGTAGACCTATCCATAAATTAAATTAAGGCAAAAAAAGATGGTAAAACAGTATTTTAG
>ENA-OFCD01000844-OFCD01000844.1-metagenomes-genome-assembly--contig:-NODE-844-length-17894-cov-4.365940_pt1 | contig 17894 bp, 15 predicted proteins | sample MGYA00153392_OFCD01 | MGnify analysis MGYA00153392
TGTGTATCACATGGCAACACTTGGGGTACTACTCCGTTGTTGGGTGGGTCGCTCTAGTTTTGTCTGTTTCTGCTGCTCGGCGATCTTCGCTTGTTCGACGGCAAAGGTATTAGCCGCTTCTAAGTTGGCTCGATCTGCTGGTGCTAACTCGACCGCATCAGATTGGAAGGTCTTAAAAAATCCGTTAGTCATTTTGAGATCGGGATTATTGCTAACTGCCTTACCGTGTTGAGATAGCTGGGATTTATAGCGATCGAAGTTAGCGGTTGCGTCTAGGCTTTCTGGTTTGGCTTTACCTTCGGGGGACTTGGTGTAATAGTTTTTGAGATTAATCAACTCTTTGAGACTTACCCCAGGCTTAGAGCCATTCGGCGATTGTCCCGCCGGAGCTTTTACTACTGCTGGCGGCGACTGTCCCGCCACGGCTGGTTCCGAATCGGGTCGGTTATTAACTGCTGGGGTGGGGGCGACAATTGGGGCTTTGCCTGGAGCTTCCTGCGCCAGTCCCTCGTTCTTCACGAATTGATTGATAGCGGCATAGTGGGGTGCCGTGTATTCCTTACTTAGAATGACATTCCCGTTCTCGTCCATCTTGCCGAGGACGACTGGTTCTGGTGCGTCTACCTCATACATTTTTATTTCGACGATCCCATCGCCTTCTCGACCTGGAATTGGTTCGGCTGTAATGGTAGAACCATTGTCGAGTTTGACTTCACCATCGCGGTCGAGGCTACCTTTGAGGTCGAGTAAAGCATCTACCTTCTGCTTGTTGGCTTGAGCGTCCGGCGTTTCTGACGAAGACCTTGCCATCGACGAACCCTTTGTCATCCGCTCGAATTGGCGATCTGGGGGTTCTACTCCAGTAGCTTTTGTGACCTCTAATTCATCTCGGAGCGATTGTTCGTTACGGACAACTGATGTCGCCCGTTGTTGCAAGTCATTAATCGAGTTGACAATCGGCATATTCCGGTTGGCTTTAAACCGTCTGTCGCTATCGTTTGCCGAATAAATGACCGTCCCTTTATCGTCTGTCTCAAATAACGTTGTATTACCAGATTTAATTAGTAAGTTTTCCCCGTTACTGATTCTCGATCCTTCCGAGCTAGAAATGAGATCGATGATGGCTTGCGCTTCAACTCCGGTGATTCCTGGCTTAAATGCAGCTTTGGGGTTCAAGAAGTCACTAGATTTATAGAGAGTTTCACCAGCCGATTTCTGTTGAGAAAACTCTTCTTCCTCAACAGTCGATCTTGGTAAATCCTCTTCAACAATTGGTGCTGTTAACTCTTCCTCAACAGTTGGTGCCCCTAACTCTTCTTCTTCACGAACCCGATCTGCTTCGGATGCCAATTCGAGAGCTGGTGCTTTTTTAATCACCTCAAGATCTGCATACTCTAGTTCGGGTTCCGGTTTCGGAACTTCTTTACCAACCTTAGCACCAAGATTATCCGGTTCTAAATCTGTATTCTTTGATTTATTAGTTGCTTTAAGTTTGGGCTTACGACGTGATTCGGCGTTGTTTGCCAGCATCACAATAAAATTGACAGCATTTTTAGTAGTATTTTTAAGCTGCTCGTCGCCGATGTTTGAAGTCTCGCGAAGATTTCTAATCAATTCATCTAAACTAACCTGAGCTGACATATAAAAACCTTCCTAATCGGTAAATTAAAATCTATACGCACATCGCCATAATTGAATTAACTGTCACCATTAATGGTATGTTGGCAATCAGTACGCGACCCGTTTCAGTAGAGCGCATGTATGCTAGCTGGCTATCGACAGCGATTGCTCGATAGGTAATCGGTAACTCCAAATCTTCCTCTCGTTCGAGGACAATCGCGCCATTTTGAATCAGAACGAGTGTTTGAAAATCGTTGATAATTGCGATTTCAGGTTGTGACATATTAATAATTCGACTGTTAAATGTTTAGGGTACTCATTGGTTCAGCCATGTCTTGAGTGACTTCTTCTTGTGAACCTAGTGGTAAGATATCGTTTAAGATTTGGTAATATTCCCGCATTAGTTGAGCATAGTCTTGTGATTGTGGTGGCTTGCTACGGCTGGCGACATCACAGAGAACTCGATATTTTCGTTTACACTCTGCCCTGAACTTAGTGTTGAGTTTTTTGTTGAACTTGAAGCGATGTTTGTAAGGTAGAGTTACTTCGTCTTTATTCCCGATTGCGGGAGATTGAATGATACAGGTGCCTTTGGGGAAGTTCAGCGGTTCGTGTGCTTCTAGTAGGGACACTTGATGGAGTTGAGTACCTGTCGTCCGACTGGTGCCACTACCTTTGCCAGAATTGGTAGATTTAGAAACAGTCGGTAGTTCGATCTCTTGTTTGCTAAGTAAATCTGACAGAACTTTGGCTGTCTCTGGGTTGCCAGGATTAAACCAGATTTTTGTTGCACAACTGGCGAGGAAGCCTTCAGCTCTGGCTTTGCCATATTTTTCTAGCTGTCCGAGATACTGAATTCCAATGATGAGGCTGCATCCAGAAGACCGATAGCGGTTGAGCCAGTCGAGGACGACAGGCATATTCAAGGTGTCGAACTCATCGAGAATAATTACCAGCGGACGATCTCGCTGATATTTAAGGTTGTAGCTGACGATTTGTTCTAAAGCGGTAGCAATTAGCGGTAATGTCGATTGTTCGCTGGCTTGGTTGACTCCAAACACGATCATCTGCTTGCCATCGACCTTGAGGGGTTCTGCTTCGTCAAAGCGGGGAAAAGTACTCGTACCGCAGAAATTGTCGAGGAAGTTCGGGAGAATCATCGGGGAGAGGAACTTTGATGCTGTCGCCAGTAAACCGCCCTCGGTATTATTTTTCTCGCCCTCACCACTGCTGCCAGTCAAGATTGAAAATGCGCTGTAGCACCACGGCGGGATTTTATCGCGGTGCAATTCTAGCCGTTTGGAGAGGTTAGGTAGGGAAAGAATTTGACTCGCCATCAAGATATTGGCATAGCTGGGCACATTGAGATATTCAGCGATCCATCTTGCCATCAAGAACGTGCCTTCGAGGATCGTTTTACCCCCAGGATCGAAGAAGCCATCGGTTTTGGCATCTTTACTAGTGTTATTCCGCACCAGACAGCCGACTACTTCTCTAGCTCCTTCCAAATGTGTCGAATTCTTAATTAGATCGAAGATATTAAATGTCCCCGACAACACGCTCCCAGGCGCGAGAGTGCGGACTTGATAGCCGTAATCGATCGCCACAGGCATTAACGATTCTGCCAAGCCATTGTTGTCGAATTTATAATCAAACAGCACTACCGAATGCCCTTCCAGAATGGCTGAAATGGAAACAGGTTCGATGAAGTTGAGAGTCTTACCCCATCCCGCCCCACCGCTAACCAAAATCCCACAATTAATTAGGGAAAAGAACGAGATGTTTTTCGCTTTGTGCGGCGGTTGCCATTGCTGGGGCGACATCCCAATCGGTTCTTGGATGTAATAGGTTGCGTCGTTAAATCGGGAATTTTTGCCAACGCAAGCTAACCCTGCCGCTTTGGAATTCTTCAGATCGTCAGCATTTGCCCACCGCGCTCTAGCAGTCTTCCCTTTTTTGGAGATTTTGCCTTGCAGGATAGTCATAATGGCAATCCCGACTAGCATCAAGCCAATTATTGCGAGTTGCGGATCGGCTTTAAGTTTGGCAATAACGATATTTAATGGCTTGACACCGATAGAAAATATGTTTTTCAATATCCTTGCTCACAAATTTCAAAGTGACGATCTTCACCGTCTTGATGTTGAATGACGTTAAAGCAATGAAATTTAGGGGATGCTTTAAACATCTCTTTGCCCACACCAATGTCCTCTAATTGCAACGGAATTGGCATTCCGTCTTCGGGTTTGACAATGTATAAACAGCCGAGCTTGCCACAAGTTTGGGGAGTAATAATTCTAAACACTATATATTTACGTTCTTGAGATTGGAATTGGGCAACTGTAAGTTTACGCCTCAGATAGTCGAGCGTAACTTTTTCATCTAGCCTTACACCTGACTCGATAACTTTATCGATTTGTTCGGTGGTAAGTGTGGGTATTTTTGATGGGGCTGTGAAAATTTCCGTCTTTTGCTGAAGAATTAACCGACTGGCTCCAAATGCCAAAGTCAGGATTGCTAAGATTACAGTTGTTGTCAATAAAAACTTCCAATTCTTATTTTTGCCTTCGCCTTTGGTTGCTTCATCTTTGGCTGATTTTTTAGTTGTTACTTGACTTGGAACTGGTTCATCCTTAGCTGGTTTAGTTTTAGTCACATCATCTTTAGGGATTTCACTTTTGGGAGGCTTATTTTTTAGTGATTTACTTTCTATTGGTTCGGCAGGTAATTAATTAGATGCTGGGGTGATAATTCTAAGTGGGATACTTGATGTTGGATTAGGATCTGTCGCTACACTTTTATCTACCTCTAGCATGGGCAATTCAGTAGAACTAGATTTAATCTGATTGGGTTCGTTGGCGAAGCCTTTCGGAACGAAAATCGGCGTTAAATCCACTTAAATCTCTCTACTAACTAAGATTGGTAATACTCGACAGTGGACTATAAGACCCTATCGTGTGAGAGCCAAATAATTTCTTGTAAGCGATCGATGTATCGGTTGTTGCTGGTATTCCCGACACTGCCGATGTACTCTCCCCGCTGCTCTGTTTATTGGTCGGAATGATGGTTGGTAACGTCGCTACTGTCGGCAACGCAGGGGTTGATGAAGTTGATGGGGTACCAGGAGTAGCCGCAATGCTGGGCATTTCCACTTTCATGGGGAAAAGTGCCAACTTATTCTTTTCACTCACTTGCGGTAGTGAGAGCGCGATCGGTCCCATGAATTTCGAGCTACAATTGCGCTCGAAGGCAATATTGACGCAAAAAGCTAAGTACAGTCGTTGTTCGACAGTGCCAGCCTTGGCATTACCCTGTTCCAGCACCAGCTTCATTTGGTCTGAATCGAATGCTGGTGCCACCCCAGGCGGCTCCTTAAAGTTCCATAATGTCTTGCCAATCGACCCAATCCCACCATCGATCCAGCGGGTTTGCCCTGGCTTGTAAATTTGGATCGCCAGATTGCGATTGAGAGGATTGGATCTACCTGCGATCGTATTTTGCAAGACCGTGTAGTCACACTCTTGCTCTTTGCAGGTTGAGTTGGGAACGCGATTACTGCCCGAAATTAGATTAATCCCGGTAATTTTCTGCCCATTTTTTCCTGGCACCTCCGTCTCTAGATGATCCACCTTCATCAAATTGGCACTGGTAAGACTAGTTGATGGCATCAATAGGATCTTGGCAAAAGAGACATCTGCTGCCAGCGGAAAGCTTGTCGTCGGTAAGTTTTGGATGTTGAGCTTGGTGGCAAAGTCCCCATAGGGGATGTTGTGCATTCCAGTTTGAGCGATGGAGATGGCGGCGCGGACATCTGCCGGAATTGGATTTGCACCGCAATTTGTCGCGGCAATAGTCCCAAAAGTTGGTACCGCACCCGCCCCACAAGTTCCCCAGGAACCGACTTGCTCGGCATTGATGCCAACATTCGCCAGTTGCGGAAATGCGGTCACAAGCTGCTTGACGGGGACTTTATCTAAAAACTTGAAATTGCTCAATGCTCCTTGAACTGCCATTTGGACTTCTGGGGTCGTGGAATATATTTTTTGAGCCAGCGTCACCATCGACTCATTCCCGCTACTCCCGACACCCATGAAAGCACCGATCGGCAATTGCGACCACGAGCTACCTTTCGCGATTGTCGTCGTGGTAGGCTGAGTTTGGGGTGTAGTTGGCGGAAATTGAATTTGAATGTTTTGAGTAGGCGGTGCGATGTTTTTGAGAGTTACACTGCCAAATGCTTCTTTAATCATCGCAATTGTCTTGGCGTTTTCGGCTTGGCTCAACGCGGACGCTTCTTGCGATTTCACAATCGTTACCGTAGAGCCGATCGCGAGTAAAACTAAACTTGAAGTTTTGATGATGTTCATCTCGCTCTTGCTGCCTCTTTAAATAGTGAATAAGTCGGTAATAGATTATCTTTAATGAACCTAAAAGTTTCGGTTGTTGACTGGTAAAGTTCGTAAAAAAGGATTGTTAAAATTACGGCGAGGACTAAATACAGTGTTAGTTTTAGGGTTCGCCACCCGATCGGTAAAAAAACTCGTCTCATGTTCTGCTTGGGGAGTTTTACTAACTTTGATGGTGATGGTATACGGATGTAATTGGTTGCGCCTGTCTTTAGTAATCACTCGAATCGTGCCTCTGTAGCCGACTTTTGTCGTGGCGCGGGAGCTAATTAGTAGCATGGATGAGTTATTACATGCCGTGCGACTGCACCCGTTGGCATTAAATAGAAGGCTTTTGGTTAGCACCTCTGGGTTATCGACCATAATTGACTTAATCAGCCGATCCGTGCGCGACCAATTAAATAAATGTCCGGTGCCTTGAGTGATATCTATCTCGATATCTCTGTTTTCAGAATTGAGATCTCTAGGGCAAGCAGGAGCCGCAATAAGTATTGAAATACATCCAGCTAATCCCAGCAACCAAGATCTCAACTGGCTAACTTCGATTCGTTTTAGCATTACTTGAACCTCGATAGTCATAAGCGGTGGACTGCCAACGACTCAACTACGGTAGAGGTGCCATTGCGGGGTTTTGTGTGGTTACAGGTTGAATGCTGCCTCCATTATCAAATTGGATAGGTATAAATCCCGATGGGGTTTCACCAGTAGTAGTAGTTTGAGTAATTACTGGCGCGAGATATTGAGTGTTTTGTGCCTCAATTAATTGAGTAGATGTGACGATTGGCAGCGATTGTGCGTTGATGCCACTATTGGCTGGAATCGGTGAGAATTCTGGTGTTGTATTGTCACTAGTTGCTTGGCTGGGCGCATTTGATTGAGGTTGGGTGTTGACGATGTTATTTGGCTTGGTTGGCGCGATGGGAGATGTTTTCGTCGTCGTGCTAGTTGGCTGTGATGGCGCGATGACGGGTTGAGTTGGTATTGGTGCAGGTTGGCTAGTTGTTGTCGATTGTGGTGGTATGAATGTCGATCGAGTAGTTGTGGATTGGATTACTTGTGGTGTTGTCACCAGTGGACTTACTGTTGTTGGTTGACTCGGTATAAATGTTGGTTGAGTGGTAGTTGCAGGTTGTTGAAGTGGTTGCTGGGGTACGAGTGTTGGTTGAGTAACTACCGGATTGCTGGTTTGAATGGGGGCGATAGTCGGTTGAGTATTAACGACGCTATTGGGCTTAGTCGGCGCAATCGGGGATAGTGTACTTATCCCCTGGGTAGATTGAGTCGTTGGTGCATTGACAGGTTGAGTCGTTGCAGGTATTGGTATAGGTATGACAGGCTGAGTATTTGCCGTTGTTGATGGTGGCGGTGCGACGACAGGTTGAACATTCACCGCACTAATGGGTTTCGTCGGAATCATGGTTGGTGGTTGCTCGATATCCCCGCCACCAAGAACCCGTCCCTGTGTTGGCATTCCTGTGTCGGCTGCGGTTACATCTGAAGAAACTGGTACCTGAACGATAGCCGCCGCCGCGACGAACACTCGCACCGGACTCCGCACTGGAATCTCGTTGAGTTTGCTCAACTGTTGCAGTTCTTGTGCTAAAGCGTTCGCCCTGGTTTCTTTGGCTTTGGCTAACGGGCTGAATGCGCCGTTAAGTAAAGCTCCAGGTATATTCACGCCCCCATTGTTGGTTTGGACGACCGAAGTACCCAGTCCCGAAGTATTGACCACAGAGGTATTGCCAGAGTCAATCAAGGCTTTACCCACACCTCCCGCAGCTCCCCAGATGGCAGCGGTATTATCGGCGGACGATAACTCGCCATCGCGTAACGAGCGTTGATTGGCAACTAGAGCCGTGCTGTTACTAGCTGTCAGCGCAAAGGCTCCGACAGGCACTTTAATTTCGGTACCGTCGATGAAAACGCCTTTAGATGTGGCTGTTACCGCGCCGTTATCGGCAACTGTCACCCCAAATTGAACGATCGTTCCTACGGGTAAATTGAATCCCTGCGATAATTGGATCGGTTGGTCGAGTTGGACGGATAATGGTGTTTCCGTACCGTTGGTGGCACTGTTGCGAGAACTCAGTGAAGTATAAGGCGTAACTGTATGTGCTGCCACATTCGCACCGACAGGTAACGTTAGTGCCAATGATGAATTATTATCCCCAGCCGCTAAAGCCAGTGCCCCACTGTCGGGCTTGTCATTCTCTCCCCCAAACATGCCTAATGCCGATGCCTGTTCAAAGCTTAACGGTGGTGGCTGTGGGGTTACTGATTGAGTGGGTTGAACGGGTTGAGTGGGTTGGATGGCAACTGGAATTGGGGTCGGACGCGGCTGTTTAATTACTGATGCGGGTATCGGTTTTGGAACTGCTTGGGCAATCGGTGTTGTGACTGGAATCGTTACGGGTCGAGCGACTGGTGCAGGTGTGGCGGCAACAACTGTCGGTGGTTGGACGGCAATCGTCGGTTTTGGTGCAGGAGCCTTAACTACTGGCTGTGGTTTGGGCTGTGGTGCGGCAATCGATACTGGGGCTGGTGTCGCTGCTGGGGCTGGTGTCGCTGCTGGCTTTGGTATTTGCGCGACAGTCTGGGGTTCGGCTCTAGCTTGAATGTCAAGTGCGGTTTGAGTTTTGAGATTGTCGAGTTCGCGATCTGCCAGTGAAGATGTAGTGTCTTCCACTTCGAGAACAGTCGGTTTGATTGCCGTTGGCGTACCACCGAGTCCAAATAAAACGGTTAATGGTATACCGACTGCACCGAGTCCGATCGCTCCAGCTACAATGTATTGTAGGAGCGGATTTTTGCTACTAGGTTGCGAGTCGATCGTGCCATCGAGATCTTCGTAACTCTGGGATGGGCGAACATTATCGTCGTCAACTTGAATATGTGTCGTTGGGGATAAAATTGGCGTACCTAGTTGGTTGCCGATCTCTTGTAGTCTTCTTTCGCTTTCCGCTACGTTATTGTCGCTCATGATGATGATTTATTTGGGGATAATGGGTGGAGAATTTGCAGAATTAGGGGTAGTAAAGCTAGATGGAGTAATAGTTGTGGTGGAATTGGATGCAGGATTCCTTTCATTGATAATTGATGTTTTGGGATTGGGAGTAGCACCATTGGGAACAGTGAAATTACGTGCTAGCGGTGCCATGCTGGTCGTTTCTAATCCTTGACTTCTAATCCGCGCTACAGCAGCAGCGAGTCCTTTGTCTTTGTATAAGAGAGAAGCCTCCGAAAGCGTTAGCGGGGGCACGGCGCGGATTGTCAGCCGTCGGTTAATCGGGATGCTGCTACCGACTTTTAAGTCCTTGCTATAAAAGAGACTGCCAACTACATCTACCGTCCAAGTTCCCGGCGATACCAGTACTGGTTTAGAAATATTGGCAGGAATGTAGATTGTTTCCTGTGCGCCATTGTTAGTCATCTTTGCCATCACAGTTGCTAGCTTGACCCGAAATGGTTCGGCAAACTCTGTCGATAGCCCAAACGTATAGCGGTAAGATGTAGTCGAGATTTTGCCCTGTCCGACGGCGATGCCTGGATCTGGGGGGTTTCCCTCAACGGGTAAAGTGTTGCGCCAAGTGAAGATGCCAATCATTTGCGATCGGGCAAAGTCGGCAATTAAAGCAGGATTACGATCGTTTCCTGCCATATATTCGAGCGATTCGATTTCGCCGTTACCGCGAGTGACAAACGGAGTCATCGGCTTGGTTGCTGCTGCAAATTGCATCGCTAGGATGACGATTAGTAACAGTCCGTTAACGCCCAGACCGCCGAGTGTCGCCATTCTCCAGCCGCTAATCGTTAACGCATCCTTAGCACGGCGGATTCGATCTGATTCTTCGTACCAGGCATCTATTCCAACGATCGCATCGATATCGATAACTTCTAGATCGTCACCTTCTGGCTTGGTAATTACTGGTGCTTTTCTTTTGCTATTGAGGAGCGTCATAAAAATAGTTGTAAGTAATAATGACTATTTACAGGAATCGACCGACAGGTGTGAATTTTAAGGCAACTCCAGCAACTTGAGGCACTAATTTGACTGCCTCGCCAGCTAAGTTTAAAGTGGCATTAAATATCGCGATTCCGCCTCCTCTGGCTAAGAGTCCGGCAATTGCTGGGGCGAAAAAACAAATTGCAATATCGATAAAATAAACTGAAATATTAGCACCCATTTTGACGTTTAAGTATTCAAATGTCCTAGTGAGTATTGTCAGATTAAACTGAAAGATACCCACTGCCCAGAAACTTGAAAACCACACCATTAGCGGTGAGATATTAAGTACACTCAGACACAATGGAATCGGGAGAGCGAGGATTGCCATAAATATTGCCACCTGCGCCAGATTGCTAATTGCCATCCGCCAACCTCCAAAAATACCTTTAAGTGAAGCATCAATTAGGTTAGTTAATTGACCTCCAATGCCCTTAAATATATCTGATGTTGCCTCGCTAAAATTACCCGAAGCGAAGTTACCCACTGCTTTACCCATATTGTCCAACGTAGTCGGGTTTTTAATCCGCCCCGCACTAGTGTCTGCCTGAATTTGAGCGGATAATTCGCCTTGGCAAGCGGTAAAGGCTGGATTGGGAGTACCGTTAGTTAAAGTCGGTGCGATTTTTAAACATTGCTTGGTTTTTGTCTCGATTCCGTTTAGTGCTGCTGTCTCGCCAGTAAAGTCTTTCTTGAGCTGGATTAGATTGCTAACTTTTTCAATTCCTTTGTCAATTTCTGTATTTATCGAACTAATGGCTGCCCAATTAAAAATGGCAAAATCTCTGGCTAACGTGCCTCTACCTACGATAAAAGCAACCAATACTGCCGCCCAAAATAACTTGCTTACATTTGCTGGAAACTGGTCGAGTTCGGCAAAACTGGGAACGATAAAATAAAGTTGAAAGGCGATTCCAAAGACAGCAAAGATTGTACAAGGTGCCATGATTGCCCCAAATAGGGCACCTGAATCACTAAGCCAATCTTCAACTAAGCTATCTGCGACCGCTGGAGTCGCTGCCAGAAATGATGTTAAGTAAATATCCATCTAAACCTCTTTTAAAGATCGAACGCAGACGGTTAAAATTTACGCCAATATCGCTTTTTATTTAGTACTGTTTGCATACACATCCATCGCTTGTCGGATCGTCAGATCTTTATCCTTGCTTTGGTCTAATCCTAGCCGCGCTGCTTGGATTTGAGCTTCATTGAGGGTTTGGAGTTGCTCTGCCGCACCATTGCTATGAGCGAGTAAGGTATTGATGCCTTGCCCCATCGTCGCTTGAAGGTTGCCAATTTGAGTGACACCCACGAGTGTACTTTCGGGGACGACGACACTACTATAGACACTGCTAGACTGTTTAATCTGTTGGGCATCTTGGATCATCGTGTCCTTGACGACTTTACCCTGACCTGCGATGACCGCCTCGTTAATAGTGCCTCTGGCTTCTCGATCTGCGGTCGTAGCTGAATTACGACCGCTTTGAGGAATCGCTTGCACTAATTTACTAAACGCCTCTGTCGCGCTTACTGGCGTAAAGTTACTTTTGCCATCGATGAGATTGGATGCGGTAACGGCGATACCTTGGGTTTTGGGATCTAAATTAAAGACGTTGCTGCTTAAAATCGCCGTTGTCAGAGTGTTGGTAGTAAAAGCTGATGGAGCATTAGCTTGTCCCAAGAGCAATCCCCATGCACTGCTCGGATTATTGACAATTCCTGAGATTGTATTCAACGTACCGAGTGCATTGGTAATCGCCGGATCTACTGCTCCCCCTGGGGCTGTTACCCCTGTTGTGGGTGCGGTCATCGGGTCGAATGTCGGATTTATCGGGACGGTAATATCGCCACCCGTGGTAAACACACTGCTGGCATCGGGTATCCCGCCTAAAGTTGCGGCGATTGACGGGCTAGAGCATAATGCGATTATTGATGAGATTGTGGCTAAAACGATAAACTTTTGCATCTTGAAGATCTCCTATTTAGGTTTTAGTTAAAAGTGCTTGACGTGCTTGACGTTCCAGCCGCTCGTCTACATTATTTGCAGTCAACGCGACGAGACTCGGTGGTAAATAGGCGGTGACGGAGGTAAACCTGTCGTTGAATTTAATCAACCACCGCGAGGAATTGGTAGTGGGGTCGGGAGCAAAATCAATCCCTGCATTTAATATGGCGAGTTCGTAAGGTAAATGTATATACTTTTGGTAAGCATCGATACTGTCACTGCCGATTCTGCCGATGAACTGGTATGTCAGCGCGTCCATAATTTGGTCGCCATTGGCTGAGTTAGCGATCGATCCTGGCTCTTGGCTTGCCAACATCACCCGCATCCCCGCTTTTAAACCGTTAACCATTGTGGCGGCGATCGCATCCCCAATCGCCCGAATCGGAATCGTCCTGGCGGCTTCATCTACGAATAGGAAAGATCCCTTGGGACTGGCACTGGCGGCAATCGCCCGACGCATGGCAACTAAATAAATCAAGCTGCCAAACACCGCTGCTTCATCGTTACCCGTCACGCCCCGCATGGCAATTGCCAACAGTGGTACCCTGTCAATTTCCACAGTTGAAGGTGAGTTCAAGACTTGGGCGTGTTGCCTTGATGTCCACTTGCGAAGTTGGTTGCGGATAAACCCCATTGTTTCTAGATCCTCCAACGTGGCATCGGTTAGACCAATCAGGGAAACTTCGCAAAATTGGACGAAATCTTCGAGAATCGGGTGTTGTTTCCACGCATCAGAGTTGATGCCCCCTTCTCTAGCGCGAATGTAGCGCAGCTTCATCGAATTATTATCGAGAAAGTGTTGTAAGATGACTGGCAAGAACCCCTCGACGCGCTTGGTGTGTGGGCTGCTATCTTGGATATCCCCCAGTACCATTGCCTTGATGACCCGCAACAGGTGAATTTGCGACTCTTGTTTTAAGTCGTCCTGCTGTCCCTTGCTGGCTGTTATTGGCAGATTGGGCAGTTCAAACGGGTTGATACTATCTTTGAGGATATCGACATAACCGCCACTCATGTTGATGACAAAATCCTTAAAAGAAGATGCCTCGCCTGACGGCGGTTGGTCTACGATCGTCGTCTTGACCCCCTCGACCAGAGCGCGATAAGCCATCCACGCGGCGAGTAGTGTTTTACCGGATCTGGTTTGACCCCACAAGGAGATATGACCTTGATTTTTAGGATCGAACGCGTCAAAATAAATTGGAGTTCCACCTTTATTGGCAATAAACTCGATCCCTTTCCGGTGGGGAGATTGCGGTAGCAATAGCGGCATATAAGATGCCATTACCAACGCTGTCGTCCGATCGCGTCTGTCGCGAGTATCGACTAGCAATGTTTTCCCATAGTAGGGTAACGATTGCAGCCAAATCGCGTCGCAAGTATCGGTATCGGCTAGCATCCTGGCTGGGGCGCGAAAGCTCTGGCGAAACGCGTCCATTACTTCCCGCAGCTCTTTTAACGTGTCGCGGTGAAAATAGACCGTCAATCCCAGATCCAAGGTTGGATCGCCAGCGGTAATGTCCCGCTGACTGGCAACTGCTTCTTCTAAGTGCATCTCGGCGCGAACGTCAATCTTGCCCTTTTCTTTAGCGGCATTGATCTGTTGAGCGGCTTGTTGGATCAGATCTTGGTTGTTAATATTGACCGCCGTGCGATCGACGATCGACATTTCTAGTACGACCCGCACGTCATGGCAAAACCGCTTTGATAAGATGTCCCACATGTACTGAAGCTGCACCAAATCTAGCGTTCTTCGTCCTACCGCATCAAATGAGTTGGGTTGGGTCTTTAGATACATGCAGCCGACGTACTTGCCATCGACTTTGACGTAATCTCGACCCGTAGATGGGATGCTACTCAATTCCTCATGAATGAGGGCTGTAGGGTGCAGCCGACTATTGGCAACTTCGGTAATCTCATTGCGAGTCAGATCGCACGTAATTAGATGTGGAATAGTGGAAAATTGGCTCTGGCGACCCGCTTGAATCTCGGCGATTCTAATGCGGCGATCGTTAAAGCGATTGGATTCGGCGCGGCAAAACTGCCACACCCCCTCGGCATCCAGTGGCGTAAATGCCATCTGCAACCGTTCGCGAATTAACGTCGTCCAATACAGGTAGCCAGACTGATAGCCTTTGAGTAAAAACCTGTCGAGGTCTTCTTCGGCAATCAGTTTATCTGCTCCAGAGACTTTCCCCAAAAATTTCGGGAATATCCCTGAGAAAAACTCGATCGCACTTTCTAACCACTCCTTCTCTAAGTATTCGCTTTTAGCCGTGTAAGTGACGGCTATGTATAGCTCTTGTTGGCGGCGATGTCCGGTAAAGTGTGCGTCGCGGAGGATTTTAATCTCTTCGACGAGCATCTGGAGTGCGGGTTCTGACTGGAATTCAGGACGATCGTAAGTCGAGCGAAAGGTTTGCGCCAGTTCTAACTCGCGATCGATCGAGTCTGGAAAGCATTGCCAATGCACCCTCAAACTTTCACCTTGCGGTACCTCTCGAATTAATGACGCAATCCCAGAAATCGCCGATTCTGCTTGAATAGCATCCTGGTAATCGTGGATACCATTACACTTGAGGATAAATCGCAGCCGATAAGCTGGAGCATCGAGCGTCCCCGTGTTGAGCAATATCGCTCCGATGGGTTGTTCTCCAAACTGTTGATACTCGACAAACGATCTCAGGTGAGTGTTGGTTTCGAGTAAGTACAGCTTGTGTTTTTTACCATCGATCGTTTTGTGCTTGATGAACTTGCGTCCTTGCGGCTGGGTCTTTTGCGGCTTACTTTTTGACTTTGGTTTTGCCATATTTGAGTACCGGAATATGTTCTAAGCCGCCTCTGGTGTAATGTCTCGGCTTGCGAAACCGACTCATTACCGTGTCCGTACCATCGCGGAAGATATAAATTGTGGCAACTAGCAGCGAAACCGTCAGCGGTACCACCATGTTTATCGGTAGAAATTGCGTTGAGACAATACCCAACACGACTACGCTCAGGCTCATTGTTGCCAAGCCCGAATTGATACCGAAAAAGCCAGAACGCCTTCTCAGTGCCCGATTGACAACCAAGCGATCTCTTGATGGTAATTTGTTATTCATTAGCCATTAAGAGCGTCAAATTCAGCGATTAAGTCACCATCGCGTCGGTAATCTTGGCGGAGGTAAACAGTAATGCCACCAGTACCAAAATATTTAAGACGCACTTACCCATTCCCGAAAGATCTTCTCTGTCGTAGGCTTGATAGCCCGTATATGATTGCCAAGATATAATCGCCCCCACCAGCAAAATAATCGACCAGGGAATCAGATCGAGAAATGCCAGTAATAATGGTTGAACCGTAGTCAGCGTGGTGGCTGATAAAAAAGCTGTGGCTTGCTGTTTGATGTACGCTGTCATCGGTGCGAATAAAATCGCTGCATCCGCAGGTCGATCGAAGTCGCCACGTAATAGTAATGCCGTAGTATTTACGAGCGTAGCAGTAATAAAAATGTGCTGTCGCTTAATCGCCTTTCGCTTTTTTGCTGGAGTGGTGCAAATAAGCATATCGATACCTCCTGTATACGAGTAGCTTTTGACTGCTACAAATAAGGTTAATGGGATCTGTGATGAGTTAAGTAAAAGCTAGAATTATTCGGAGAGTATTGAAACTAAATCGGAATAATTATTAATTATGGATGCCAAATCAAGCGGTTTTGCGTTACCAATCGATGGACTGTGCCGCAAGACCTTAGATATTGAAGTAAACTTTTTTACCAATGGGTTCAATGATTACCGATCTCTAACTGCTTAGGAATCAGTAGGTATAAGTATCAAATCCACCCGAACACTTAGTTTTAAAACTACAATTTTGTATATTTGACTACAAAATACTCAAAAACCTCCAAAATAGTGCCTCAGTACGGAACAATTGAGGAGTAAAATATTACACAGTAAATTTAATAAGCACGTAAGCAATTCAGCCAAATTGGGGAAATGTTATAAATCAATTGTAAAATAAAGTAACTGCATGATATGCTTTCTACCTAATGACCCAAATGTCATGTCTCCTATTGCCAAAAATTTTATGCAAAAATGTGAAAAAGCCTCATGTAGTTTAAGATACATAGCGCATTCATGAAAATACTTAATCTCCCTCTGTTAAATCTGTTACTACAGCTTGCCGATCTCGCTCTAGCCACTCATTCAAGATGTACATGTCCGCGTCCGAATGAGGATCGGCTCCTCTGTAGCGACAGATCGATCGCCCATTCTCTAGTACCCGATCGAGATAAACTATATCGAGTGCAAACAACCTTACTATCCTTTGCGCGGCAGATGCCAACCGAGTTTTCCTCGTAATTTTCACGCCCAATCTCATCAGCTCGAATCGATGTTGATATAAATTCTCAACCCAATCGGTCAAGTTTGCCGGACTGAGAATCTTGGATGAACCCAATACGTGAGGTATATTTAATTTATCTAAAATCTCTAGCTGCTTGCGGATTTTTACTCGCTTGTAATTGGCTAATCTGCTTGAAGTGAAGTAAGGCAGGTATTCACGACCGATTGAAAAGTAATAATAGAGCTGTAGCTTTTTATACTTATCTCTTTGAGCTTCTTCGATCTGTGCTGGGGTGATTATTCGATTTGGATCTTTCCTTGGTCTGCCTTTTTTACCCTGACTCATTGACTGCTAAAAAGTTATCTGAAATTGTACAAATAATTATCTACAGATTTTGCGACAGTTTTAAGGTAATATAGGAAATATCTTTACTCACATCCTAAGAATTACATGATATCACGATCGTAATATTCCAGACGACCCTACGACCTCACCCATATTAGGGCGAAAGCCCCCGAACCAAGGTTCGAGAGCTTTCTACGATACTATTTGCTGCTTTAAAGATCTTTTGTTTTTGCCGACTAAGGAATCTTTAAGGCTGCGACTTAGTTCTACTTTATCATGCGGTTGGATATTTATCTAGTTTTTTTGAAAATTACCAGCCAACTGAGATCGGATCCAGACCTTGCTCTACTTGTGACAGTTATGAATTTATTCGTGCTTGCAGAAATTACTAACAAACTTCACCCTTTGCAGTACGCATGTGCTGCTAAGAGTGCTGGTAAATCTGTTCGCAGTTTAATTCAGCCCGATTCGGGTAATAACTGGTTTGAAAGATTGTTAGAGATGCCCATCGTCCCTTTGAATTGTGCGTTACGACAGTTTGACTCGTTCGATTACTTGTCGTACAAATACTTCATGCTGGATTCAAGCATCTTAGACATTAGATCTTACTTCTATGTATGGTTGATACGGGATAACTGTAAAAACCTGCAAGGTAATACCATCTAATAATCGATCTGTCAAGTAAGGAAATTAGAAATTTAGCATAGAGCTAATCCAACCGATCTCGATTGATATTAAGCAAGCAAGCATCGATAAAGTAGAACTTTTCCGCCACAGCAAAATAGCATTGTGACCGCCCTAGTTACTTACCCTAACTAGCCGTCATGATCGAAAGTGCATTTTCCCACTCCAAATTCAATGCCTATAGAGGTTTAAGTAATACCTGCCCAGTCTGCACTAGCTCTTCAGGAAAGTGTAAATGGCAAAATTACGAGCTTTCCGCCCAAAACGGTAGAATTACCCCCACCGTTAAAACCCTGTGCATGACTGGGGCGGGTGGCTATGGCAATCCTGACTATCATTATTTCAACGACACCCGCGACGGACAATGGGGCGTATATATCCCCCGCATCGATTGGAATGAGCATCGCGGCGAAAACCGTCTAGCGACCCCAGCAGAAAGAGCAGAATGGGTCAAAAACCAACAACTCAAACAACAAGCCTTACTTGAAGCTGAAAATCAACGTAAAG
>ENA-OFCD01000845-OFCD01000845.1-metagenomes-genome-assembly--contig:-NODE-845-length-17882-cov-17.965782_pt1 | contig 17882 bp, 14 predicted proteins | sample MGYA00153392_OFCD01 | MGnify analysis MGYA00153392
TTCTGGGCATTGCAACATAGGTTTACCCTCCTTTCATACTCCATTATGCAACGCCTATTTCTGTTTTACATTGTGATCTTTTCTGCCAGTTTATTAGCCTTTGTATTGGCATTGATGACGATCGATCTTCAACATCTATCCACCCATTTCACTCCCCGTTTGCCGCGATACCTAGCCGCTATTTTTATACTGATCAGTGGTATATTCACGGCAATTATCTGGTTGAGTCCGCTCATTTCTGGACTGATGCAGGGGCAACCTCCGGTAACATTGAGTAGCTACTACACAGGACGAGTCACTGATGCTTTGGATTTGGGGATTATTACTCCATCTGCATTCATAGCAGGCATCCTCATGCTGCGTCGTGCTCCAATTGGCTACCTCATCGCCCTATCGCTCCTCGTCTTGGAAATCATGTTATTGCCCATAATCTTGGCGCAGACATTCTTTCAGATAGCGGCAGGAGTATCGTTTACTCCCAATGAGATCCTGGGGTCGATAACAGGATTTTTCATTCTCAGCTTGCTCTCCCTCTGGGTCGCGATCAGTATTCTCCGCAACATTACAGAATCAAGGAAGTTGACATCATGAACAATCTAAAAACTGTGCAGTTTAGAGAACTAGTACGCTATGCGACGCTCGCACCCTCCAGCCACAATACTCAATGTTGGAAGTTTCGGATCGAAGATCAGTCCATTTCCATCCTGCCCGATTTATCGCGGAGATGTCCCGTAGTCGATCCCGATGATCATCATCTTTATGTCTCCTTGGGCTGTGCTGCCGAGAACCTCATTCAGGCCGCCCAAGCGCAAGGATTGTCGGCAAAATATACCTTTGACACTGCCGATGATGGGGCCTTACGAATTGTGCTAGAACCAGCCCCCGCAATCGTTACACCACTGTTCGAGGCGATCCCGTACCGTCAATGTACTCGCGCTGAGTATGATGGCCAGCCACTTCGCACGGAAGAAATTCAGTTGCTAGAAACAGCCGGGACAGGGAATGGCGTGCGAGTGAAGATGCTGACCACCCGCAATGCGATCGAAACTGTGATCGATTATGTTGTGCAGGGCAACACGGCGCAGATGAACAATCCGGCGTTTATGCGGGAACTGAAATCCTGGATTCGCTTTAGTGACCGGGAAGCGACCCGCACGGGTGATGGACTCTCTGGTCGCACTACCGGAAATCCCTCGATCCCGCGCTGGATCGGAAACCTCTTCGCCAAGCTGCTATTCCGGGCACAGCCGGAGAATGCCAAAAATATCCGCTATATCCGCAGCTCGGCGGGGATTGCCGTCTTTGTCTCTGATGTTGATGATAAGGCTCATTGGGTGGAAGCGGGGCGTTGTTACGAACGATTTGCGCTCCAGGCAACGGCCCTCGGCATCCGCAATGCCTTTGTGAATCAGCCTGTTGAAGAGGCGAGTTTGCGACCTGCTTTTGCTAAGGCTTTGGGACTGGGGGCAAGCCGACCCGATCTGGTAGTGCGTTTTGGGCGAGGGGAAGAAATGCCAAGGTCTCTGCGCCGATCGCTGGAGGCGGTGATTGTTTAATCATGGCTTGCTTGAGCACTGTAATATTTGAGCATTGTATGGTAACCACTCAGGGTTAAGATATTAAGCTGTTTTTTAAGGAATCGAGTCAGTGTCCCATAAATCATAAAATTAGGAGTTGCATCCCATGAGGCCCCTAGCTTGAAGCCTAAAGTCCCCCTCCAAATCAGCCGAGATGAAATCAGATCCATCTACGCCCAAGGCGAAGAGGCCGTGATTACGCTGGTCGAGAGTCTGGTGGAGCGGATTAATAGATTGGAATTGCGGGTCGAAGCCTTAGAAAATCAAATCAACAAAAATAGCCACAACAGTAGTAAACCCTCTTCGAGTGATGGCTTCGGGAAACGGACAAAAAGCTTGCGGGAAAAAAGTGAGCGGAGTAGTGGCGGCCAACTCGGTCATCCCGGCAGCACCTTGGACTGGTGTGACCATCCAGATTCAGTTCTGGTGTATCCAGTGAAATCCTGTTCAAGGTGTGGGGTGTCCTTGAAAGAGGTCTCGGTAATAGACCAAGACTTGCGTCAAGTGCATGATTTACCGATGATTCAAATCGCCGTGACCGAACATCGGTGCGAAATCAAATGTTGCCCCGGTTGCGGGACATTGAATCGGGGTGAATTTCCGTCAGAGGTCCAACAGAGTGTTCAATACGGTCCAAATCTCCAAGGCTTAATGGTGTATCTGCTGGATTTACAACTGATACCCAGCGGACGAGTCTGTGAATTGTTATCAGATGTCTATGGTGTGCAGGTATCAGAAGGAACGTTATACAATGTGCGGTCTCGTTGTTTTAATGCGTTAGATGACATAGAACAGGAGATCAAGGTGGCGTTAACGGATTCGCCTGTGGTTCATTTTGATGAAACGGGATTTCGGGTGAAGAACAAGCTTTGGTGGTTACATGTCGCTTGCACCAATGGGTTGACGTTTTATTTTGTTCCTACCAAACGGGGCAAAATCGCCATGGATGCGATGAACATCCTGCCTCAGTTTAAGGGCATTGCGAACCATGATGGTTTGAAAAGCTATGCCCAGTATGAATCGAAGCATAGCCTGTGTAATGCTCATCATCTGCGGGAATTAATCTTCATTGCAGAACGTTACGCGCAAGTCTGGGCCAGTCAAATGATTGCTTTATTAGTCGAAATGAACGAATCGGTGAAAGCGGCTAAAGCCATGGAGCAGATAGCCTTAGAGGCATCACAGTTGGACGCATTTGAGCGGCAATATACCGATATTCTCCAAAAAGGGTTTGCCGAGAATCCGGCGATACCCATTCCTGAAAATCAGGTTAAACCACGAGATCGGCCTAAGCAGAGTCCCGCCAAGAATTTATTAGATCGTCTGCAATCTCATTCTGAAGCGGTCTTACGATTTATCCATCATTTCGATGTTCCCTTTGACAATAATCAAGCGGAGCGTGATGTGCGCATGATGAAATTGAAGCAGAAGATATCGGGTTGTTTTCGTTCTGAGCAAGGGGCTTTAACCTTCTGTCGCATTCGGGGCTATATGTCCACCTTGAAGAAACAGGGGGCTAATGTGTTGGATGCTCTGGTTCAATTATTTATGGGCGATCCGATATCTCCTCTTCCACTGCCTGAGTAGTTACAAAATAAGTTTGAATGTTCATCCGTTCAACGTTTTATCTCAACGTTCAGGTGATCGATTTTGCCTTTAGTCGGGTCTTGGTTTAATTTCCCTTTGCGATCGCGCCAAAGTTTGTAATATAAAATCGGCACCGCCGATCGGGACAACAGCAACGATGCAACTTCCCCCGCCATCAGCGAGATCGCTAACCCCTGAAAAATCGGGTCAGCCAGAATAATCGCCGATCCGACCACCACCGCCGCCGCCGTTAACAACATGGGACGGAACCGCACCGCTCCGGCATCAATCACGGCTGCCTCTAATGGCATCCCTTCTTTCAGCCGCAACTCAATAAAATCCACGAGAATGATCGAGTTCCGCACCACAATTCCGGCTCCGGCAATGAAGCCAATCATTGATGTCGCCGTGAAGAATGACCCCATCAGCCAGTGGGCAGGCATAATGCCGATCAGCGAAAAGGGGATTGCGGCCATAATCACGAGCGGCGTCGTAAATGACTGGAACCAGCCCACCATCAACGCATAGATCAACAGTAGCACCACCGCAAAAGCAATGCCCAGATCGCGGAAGACTTCGTAGGTGACTTGCCATTCCCCATCCCACTTGATCGCGTTACTTTCGGTGGTTGGGGGTTGTTCTGTGAAGTAGGTCTGCACCTTGGCGGCAGGTCGCAGTTGGTCAATTCTCGGTTGCAGACTGAGCATGGCATAGACCGCACTCTCGATTTTGCCGGAAACATCCCCTAGGACATAGACAACGGGTTGAAGATTCTTGTGGTAAATGCTGGTATCAGCGATCGCTGTTTCGGTTCTGACCAGGCTACTCAAGGGCACAAGATTGCCATTGTTACCCTTCAGGTTAAGGGCTGTTAGATCCGCTAAATTGGTACGGCTCAACTGGCTCAAGCGCAAATTAATCGCCACATCTTCACGGGAATTTTCGTCATGGAGCAGTCCCACCGTTTGACCCGCAAGGGACATTTGCAAAACGGTGGCAATTTGGCTGGGGCTGATGCCATTTAACGCCGCTTTTTCCCGATCGATCACCAAGTGATAGTCCGTTTGGGGGGCTTCGACATACCAGTCCACATCCACCACCCCATCGGTTGACTGATACAACTGGCGAATTTGGGTAGCCAGATCAATCTGTCCTTGGTAATCGGGACCATATACTTCCGTGACTAGGGTTTGCAGCACTGGCGGGCCAGGGGGAATCTCCGCCACCTGAATCCGGCCACTATAGCGATCGGCGATTGCCTTCAGTGGCGGACGAATAGCTTTGGCAATATCGTGGCTCTGGCGTTGACGATCGCCCTTCGGCAAAAAGTTGACTTGAATATCCGCCACATTGGTTCCCGATCGTAGGAAATAATGCCGCACCAAGCCGTTGAAATTGTAGGGCGAAGACGTGCCCACATAACTTTGATAGTGAATCACTTCGGGCACAGTAGCGAGATATTGCCCCATTTCCCGCGTGGCTCTAGCGGTTTGCTCCAGCGTCGTGCCCTCGGGTAAGTTCACCACCACCTGCAACTCACTCTTATTGTCAAAGGGCAGCATTTTCAGGATGACTAATCGTGATCCCGCTAGCCCGCCCACAATTAAAACCAGCGCGAATACTGTGACCACCAAAAAGATCGTGCCTCGACGCGGATAATGCACCAGCGGATACATAAATCGTCGATACAACTGACTCATCGCATCTTCGCCATGATCATGAGCCCCGTGACTCGCCCCCGTAAAGACCCGCATCGTCATCCAGGGCACCACAATAAAGGCCACTAAGGCGGAGAAAATCATCGCCGCCGAAGCCCCCAGCGGAATCGGCCGCATATAGGGTCCCATCAGACCACCCACAAACGCCATGGGGAGGATGGCCGCAATTACCGCAACGGTGGCCAGAATCGTCGGATTTCCCACTTCATCGACGGCTTCTAGCACAATCCGTTGTAAAGTCCGGAACCGATTCGTTGACTGTTGTAAGCGCGGTTTATTTTCCGGTAATTCTAGGTGGCGACCGACATTTTCGACCACGACGATCGCGTCATCCACCAAAATCCCGATCGAGAAGATTAAGGCAAAGAATGTCACCCGATTCAGCGTAAAGCCATAAAAGACAAAGCTCGCCAGTGTCAGGGATAGGGTCACGGGAATTGAGACGGCCACGACCATGGCCTCCTTTTTACCCATGACCAACCCCATCAGCAAGGTCACCGAAGCCACCGCAATCAGCATGTGGAAGAGCAGCTCATTCGATCGCTCCGCCGCCGTTTCGCCGTAGTCACGCGTAACCGTCAAATGGACATTCTGCGGAATGTAATTGCGTTGAATTTGCGCCAGTTTATGCAGCACCCGATGGGATACCTGAATGGCATTAGCACCCGATCGCTTGGCGATCGCGATTGTGACAGCTTCCGTTTCTCCCAATAATTTCGCTTCTCCTTGCTGGGCTTCGCGTTGATGGCCCTGGCCCTGGCCAAAAAAGACATAGCTGGCGGGCTCTTCGGCACCATCGGTGATGGTGGCCACATCCCGCAAATAGATCGGTTGATTATTGGCCACGGCCACGACTAACCCTTGGGCATCGGCGGCCGATCGGATAAAACTTTGGGTTTTGACCAGAAACGATTGATTATTTTGGCTGAATGCGCCACTCGCCAGTTCTGCATTCTGGGATTGTAATGCCTGGGAAATATCGATCGGGCTTAAGCCAAATCCATTCAGGCGGACGGGATCGAGATCGATGCGCAGTTGGCGTTTCTGTCCCCCAATCAGGGTCGTTTCAGAAACATCGGGCACTTGCTTAATCTGTTCGTCCAATTGTGCCGCAATTTGGCGTAGCTCGGCCCCCGTACTTTGTTCGCCCCACAGGGTCAGGGTGAGGATTGGCACATCACTGATCGATCGCGATTTAATCAGCGGTTGGGAAACCCCGGCGGGAATCTTGTCGAAGTTAGCGTAGAGTTTGTTATAAAGCTGCACGATCGCATCTTCGGTATTTTGGCCCACCAGAAACCGCACAATTACCAGCGATGTGCCAGGGCGTGAAGTCGAATAAACATATTCCACCCCCGGCAGTTCTTTAATCAACTTCTCCATCGGGGTCGTCACCCGCTGTTCGACATCCTTGGCCGAGGCTCCCGGCATTTGGACAAAGACATCGGCCATCGGTACGGTAATTTGCGGTTCTTCCTCCCGTGGCAAAATCAGCGTTGCGCCAATCCCCAACAACAATGCCACTAAGATGATTAGTAATGTGAGTTTGGCATCGATAAATTTTTGGGCTAACTGACCGACAAAGCCCAATTTGGGAGGATGGACCGGTGAGGGCTGAGGGCCATTCGATTCGTGCTGCATCATGATCCGCGACTCCTATGGCTGCACCGCGATCGGCTGTCCGTCGCTAAGTTGATTGATGTTGGTGGTAATAATCCGATCGCCCGCCATCAAACCGGAAACAATCTCGACCTGGCCATTTTGCGATTTCCCCGTTTTGACCCAACGTAAGACGGCGATCGGCTGTGCGCCATTGGCGACGGCCACATACACCCCTTGCAACTGTCCCCGTTGAATCAATGCCGCAGCGGGAATGCTCAGGACAGTCTGCTTTTCACCGATCGGCAAGGCAATGCGGCCAAACATCCCCGCAATTAGTTTGCCCGAATTACGCAGCGGAATTTTGACCAGGAAACTCCGGGTGGTGGGATCGGCGGTGGGCACAATTTGTTGAATCGTCGCATTGAGCGTTTGATTGACTGCATCAAACCGCACCGGCACCGATTGCCCCACCTGGACAAAACGCAAGTTTTCCTCCGGCACGGCAATTTCTAGTTGCAGTTGATCGGGGTTTTCGATTTTCAAGAGGGCCGTTCCCGGTGCCGCCATCTCACCCACGTAGGCAAGTTTTTGCACCACCACGCCATTAAAGGGGGCAAGCACCGTCCCATAACTGACGCCCGCCGAGGCCGCCGTGACGCCCGATTCCGCTTGATGCACGATCGCGTGGGAGCGGTCTACCGTTGCTTGGGATTGACCGATCGCCGCTTGGGATTGCTCAATACCGGCTTGGGCTTGCTCAATGCCCGCATCCACTTGCGCCACCTTGGCGGTTGTCTGGGCCAGGGCCGAATTGGCTTGATCCAGCCGTTCTTGGGAAATGGCACCAGCGGCCTGAAGCTTGGCCATCCGCCGTTGATCGATCTGGGCTAAATTCTGTGCGGCTTGGGCTTCGATCCGCTGCGCCTCAAGTTGGCTGAGCATCGCCTGCGTGCGCGATCGTTCGGCACGGGCTTGGAGCAAGCCGGATTCCGCCTGCGCGACCCCAGACTGGGCTTGAATCACTCCCGATCGCGCCTGATTTGCTTGCGCGGTCATATCCACAACATCAATTGTCGCCACCGCTTGGCCCTTTTGTACCCGATCACCGGTTTCTAAAGACAATCGTGTAATCCGTCCCGTCACCCGGGTTGAAAGTACGGCCTGCTCTAGGGGATGCAGGGTACCCGACAGTTCTAGCAAACCAGTGGTGGCTTGTGGGGTGAGGGTGAGGGTCTGGACGGCGATCGCGGGAGCGATGGTCGCTTCGGGGACATGGGGCGAACGGGTGAGTTGTAAAATGCCCCAGGTGCCGCCTGCCAGTAACAAGGCACCACCCAGGAATAGGACCCAACGCTTTGGCGGCAGTCGCGATCCGGTCAGTGGCTGTGGCTCAACCGATCGATCCAGCGTTTGATCAGACATTTGATCAGACATTTGATCAGACATTTGATCAGAAGTTTGATCCAGCATTTGATCACCTGATCGCTCGGACGCTTGATTCGATGTTGGAACTAACGTTTGACTGGGTGATTCATCGGGGGTTATATACATCATCGTTGCTTGCCTTGACGCATCAGTCCGCGCTGTACCGGATATCCCGCACTTTGCCATGCCAGTAGCCCCCCCTTCAGGTTATGAACTTGACGATAACCCTGATCGATGAACCATTGTGCGGCCATGGCACTGCGATGGCCGGATAAACAGGTCAGGACGATTGCTCGATCCTTGGGAATCGCTTTGAGCAGCCGATCGCGACTGATCCGCTGTGCGCCTGGCACATGACCCATCACGTATTCCAGCCAGCCCCGGACATCAATTACCAATAGTTGATCCTGACGTGACCGCAGTTGATTGGGTGTGAGTAAAATTGGATTCATTGGATCGCTCCACATTCAGCTTGAATGTTATTCGTAACTAGAAACGGTTTGCCACTCCTGCACAAGGGAAACTGGAACTAATAGGCGAATCGCTTCCCCTTCGAGCGTTGGCAAGGTTAACTTGAGGGGAATTTCCGTCTGTAACTGCGCTAGCAAAGGTTGCAGATCGTATTGTCCGACATTGGGTTCAGGCTGGCTATCGGCACCAAAGATATGGCGCGAAACATCCGTTGCGGTCAGCGTTTTGCCGAGGGAATTAGTTAAGGTCAGCGGTTGGGTACGATCGATTTCCACCCCCCGGAAATCCCACCAGCCGTAACTCGAAGCTAGCTTGTCCATCCGGGCGAATGCGCTTGAAGGCCACGGTCTGCCAGCCACTGCCATGCTGATCTTGAAGTGTTTGACGCGACTGATAAACCATTTGTCCGGGGGCTTCTTCAAGTTGGCGGATCGCCGCCACCGCACTCGGTGGATGTAACATGCCCCACCCTAGGAAAAGACCCATGACGATCGCCCCCAACAACAGCAACCGAGAAAACATTTTGCGTATACGACATTGCATCCCAATTCCTCTCTCAATGATGTGAGTCATGCCGATCGGTTCCACTAGGGGTAGCCCGATCGTCCGAAAAGCCCAGCGCTCAAACCAAGGAATCGTCCAGCCCAAGCGCATTTTCATCAGAAAATAATGCTCGAATCCGGTCTTCATCCACGACACCCAAATACCGTGATAGGTCAGCGATCGGTGGCGTTGGCCAGACGCATCCGGTATCAATGGATCGGCCAAAAACAACACGCCCGTATCGCCAAAATTCGCGAAACAAATCGCTTGGAGCGTCGGTCGATGCTGTGCTCCAGATGCTACCCCTAATTCCAAGGCAAGATTATGGGCCACCGCCAGTGCCATTTCTTCGGACATCAGGCCCACCTTCGGTGCGCCCGTGGGAATCGGGGTGGATTCCACGGCCTTGAGTTGGGTAATCACTCCCACAGCGTAAATCGATTCAAAATCAGGATGACGATAGGTGGTCAATACCGGGATAAACCCTTTGGCATCAGTTAACCCCGGCGCTTCCCGCAGAAAGCGGGGGCCGCGAAACGGGGGCAACACCATCACAAACTTCGCGGGAATCGTCCGCCCATCGGCGAGATGCACCGCATCTGCCGCAAAATGCGAAATGGCCGTATTTTCCATCAGTTCAATTTCCCGCATTGCCATGAATTTACGCATGAGCCAGCGCGAGTTGGCCATCCCACCAATGCCCAGATGCCCAGCGTAGGGTTCGGCGGTAATGAAGGTAATCGGAACTTGCGATCGCAGCCCCTTCTGCTTTAAGACATGATGGATTAAGAACGCAAACTCATAGGCCGGGCCAAAGCAACTGGCTCCCGGTGCCGCTCCCACCACGATCGGCCCCGGATTGGCTAAAAATTTCTCCCAGGCAGCACTGGCCAATACCGCATGATGGGGATTACACACCGATTGGGTATAACCGCCTTCGGGACCTAATCCCGGTAGGGTATCCATCGCCAGTTCTGGCCCCGTGGCAATCACCGCATAGTCGTAGTCCAGGGTGCGATCGCCCAGGGTAAGCTGACGGGACAACGGATCGATCCCCGTCACCGCCGCATGAATAAACTCAATGCCATGGCGCGGCACGATCGACGCTAAATCCAATTGAATCCGATCGAGGGATTTTAGCCCCAATCCCACCCAAGGCAACGACGGCACAAACGTAAATTTCGGTTGATTGGAAATGAGCGTAATCCGATGTTCACGCGGCAACGTGTGCCTGAGTTCGTAGGCCGCAGGCAATCCTCCTAATCCAGCCCCAATCACAACAACGTGAGCCATAGTCGCGACTCCTAAACGTTAATTTTTTAATACTGAGGTTTAAACCACCATCGGCTCATGCTCTCACACCCAGCTTTTTCAGCAATACAATCAACGGACACCAGTTGGTAAAGGCCGATTGCAACAGATTCAGTGCCACAAACGCAGTCAGCCATAACCAAGCTGGATTAGTTAACGATAGCGACAAGCTCATGAGTATGACACTGCCCGCAATCAAACGTATCCACTGGTGCTGTGTCCAGAATTGATGACGGCGGTCGATCGATTTCAGCATGACACCCTCCAAAGAGTTGATAGATTGATTATACTACTATATAGTAGTATAATCAATAAGTTTAATTGCGTTTAGCTCATTCGTCCATGCAGGTTGGATTTTACGGTTGACGTAATACTTCAAGCCGCTGAAGTTGCTGGGATTGCTCTTGCAAGCGAATTTCAAGACTTTGACAGACGAGTTCACACAGATCGAAGATCAAGGGGTCCGCAATTTGATAGTACACACTAACCCCTTGGGGCTGGCGCGTCACAATCCCCGCTTGGGCCAAAATTTTCAGATGCTTCGAGACATTCGCCTGCCCTAACCCCGTGGCATCCATCACTTCGGACACATTCTTCGACCCGGATTTGAGCGTACACAGCACTTGCAGCCGACTCAGTTCCGACAATACTTTGAAATAGTCAGCGACTTGAACGAGCGCCGAAGCAGTCAGTTTGGACATAGATATAGAAACAAATGAACTTGGCTGGGAAAAGATACGGGAAACAGCCGGAATCAAAGCAACTCTAATCCCAGCCAAGTTAATTATACTACTATATGGTTATATGAAAAAGTGAGCTGTCTTGGGTGCAGCAAGTTGCCGTGGGCGGCGTGAAAGCGGTGTAGCCGTCAAGCGGAGACATCTGGGCAAAAGTTCTAATCAGCATCCAAGCGGGTCAGCGGGCAAACACAGCTCTCCTGGTCAAGCCACTGCGATCCCACTTGGTGCAGGGCGGCCATCACAGGCTGAAGCTGGCGACCTTTAGCGGTGAGGGAATATTCGACACGCGGTGGAATCTCGGCATACACCCGGCGCTCGACTAATCCTTGAGCTTCCATCTCGCGGAGGCGTTGGGTCAGGGTTTTGGTGCTGATGCCTGGGAGTGCAGCGAGTAATTCGTGGGTTCGCCGATCGCCACCAAACAATTCTCGTAGCACCAAGATTGACCACTTGTTATCCAACAAATCCACGACAAACTGAATCGGACATTTCACCACTAAGCACTGACTTGCTTCTAACTATAGACTTCCATCATCCCAAGGGTGAGTAACCGCCCGATCGCCAGGATTTCAACCGTGATTGAACTTCTAAAACATTTGTAACGTTTTTTGATTGGCAAAATCAGAATTTCAATATTTCTTTAGAAATAGCGCAATTCTCCGCTGGACCCTAATGCTTTACTTTCGGTCACTATAGCTCGACTTTATCCATTTAAGCAGCGTAGCAAAGTAAATCAGACCAGGCATCAATGAGGGCTTTAGGGACTTTAATCATGTCGGTTTGCGCCCCCGACATGTCAACAATTCGGGCCCCCCACAAATACTGGCGGACCTGAGCAAGGGCATCGGCAAAAGTGGGGAGGGATTTTTGATACCAGGCGGTGGACCGCAGTTGAAACGACTCCTGGGTCTGTAATTGATGGGCAAAGAGCACGACCAAGGAGAATAATCCGAATAATGCCGGGGTCGTGCGCAAGATGGCCAAATCCGACCATTGCCGCTGGGTTTCGACGCCCATGTGGGCCCGCACCTCTTCAAACGTGACTTCGACTGACCAGCGTTGACAAAACCATTCGATGATTTGGGCGGGGGTGGCATTCAAATCGGTGCAGAGGAAGGCTTGGGGTTCGAGCTGGTGCAGTGGGTCGCGCACCAATACCCAACGGATTGGGACTGGCGGTTTACCGGGGCAATACCAAACGGCGGTCTCGGAAGCGACTTCCAGCGTGCGGGATTGCCCCCCATACCATTGTTGGATTTCGAGGGATTGCCAAGCCGTATCCGGGTCCGTGAGGCGAGTTTGGAGGCTCGGGAGGCGGTCTCCTTTTAAGGGGGGGCGGCCCTTCTGACCGGGCTGGTAGTCGGGGGCTGGCTGATACAACGCCGCATCCAGCCGCAGCCGCGTCACCGCCGTCACCGAGTCGAGGTGCCGGAACGCATTCAGGAGTTCCAGCACGGCAAAACTGCTGTCACTGACGAGCACAATCGGGCGCTGTGGTAACCACTGCCGGACTTGCTTCACCATCTGTCTGGCCCAGTCAGACAATTTTTTGTGGCGTTTGCCTTGGGTTTGATGATAGCGTTCCGACGGGGCCAGCACTGTCAAGAACGGTAAGGCCCAGATTCGTTTAGCCCAGGGAATCGGCACTAACACCATCAGGCTCAGCCAGCGCAGTCCGCTCACCGTCACCACCTGGGACTTGCTAGAGCGCACCGCATCGCGATAAATTCCCTTCGCCTTAATCTGCTTGCCTTTGCGACGTTCAATCGTGTCGTCAATGCCCAGTACGACCGGCCCGGTGGGGACCAATATCCGCAGCAACTGGCCCAGTAAGATTCGACTGGCCGCTAAACTTGACCATTTGGCCCGGTTTAAGACCCGGTGATAGGTCTGAAAATACCGGTCCTGATCTCGTCCCATCACCTGTAAAATCGCGCTGACCGTCCGTTTGCCAGGGGCGAGGATGCCCCCGATGACCAACACCAGCACCGATGGCCACACCCGCTGGCTAAACAGGCCCTGAAACGCTAACATCCAGGGTAATCGCATCTTATTTGGTATCGGTAGTCACTGACAAAATGTCGTAAATGGTAGGCCCAGGGTTTAGGTCGTCATCCAACCGTTGAGTCCGTTAAGGTGGAACTCTATCCCCTTATCAAGCTCCAGTAAATCCCTATGGCAAGTGGTTTTGGTCCCCTCGTTCTACTGCCTAAACAGGCCCCAGATATTGAGTCATCAGTTTCAGTTAAATTCAGGCCGATATCGGACGGTTGTGTTGGCAATTTGTGGGTTATTTAGATTGAAATTAGGTCGGATTGATTTCACGATTTACGACTGTTAAAAAGTGGGGAGTAGAGGTCGCCTATGGTCGATCATGTATTAGGGTGGTTTCTATTAAGAAATAGCCTGAAAGCCTGATTCTTACGTTATCATTTAATTTGGCGGGCAACAAATAAGCTAGATAAGATTTCCTGAAATCCAGTCACAGTAACGCTTGTAAATTTATGAATAGGTCTACTAGATATCATAGCCAATGTTCTCCCTGATTGCTGTCTATCCAACATACACAATTTGACTATTGGCGCAGTCTCTCGAAACGAGAATTGTCCGCTCTGTTATGCGCATCCCACGCTAAAATATCAATCTAAACCAATCATCTAAGCATTGGCAATCGTACCGCCGATCGCTTTTCTGGAGTAAAACCATGTCAGACACTGTAAAAATTCATCTTCCCAAGACTAGCGAATCCGAAGACCTCAAGAAAATTCGCCACACCACTTCTCACGTTATGGCCATGGCCGTGCAGAAACTCTTCCCCAAGGCACAAGTCACGATCGGCCCTTGGATAGAAAATGGCTTCTACTATGACTTTGATACCCCCGATTCCTTTAGCGATAAGGATCTAAAGACCATCAAAAGAGAGATGATTAAAATCATCAACCGCAAGCTTCCCGTCACGCGCGAAGAAGTCACCCGCGAAGATGCAAAAGCCCGCATTAGCGCCCAAAACGAACCCTACAAGCTTGAAATTCTCGACGGCCTAATCGAACCCATTACTCTTTATCATTTGGGCGACCAATGGTGGGATTTGTGCGCAGGTCCCCATGTCGAAAATACCGGAGACCTTGACCCAAAGGCGATCGAACTTGAGTCTGTAGCTGGAGCCTATTGGCGCGGAGACGAGAACAAAGCCCAGCTTCAGCGTATCTACGGCACCGCATGGCAAACTCCTGAACAGCTTGAAGAATACAAACATCGTAAAGAAGAAGCCATCCGCCGGGATCATCGCAAAATTGGGAAGGAGATGGGACTCTTTATCTTCAGCGATCTCGTCGGTCCTGGATTGCCACTGTGGACGCCAAAGGGAACGCTGCTGCGATCGATTTTGGAAGACTATTTGAAAAAAGAACAAACCAAGCGCGGATACCTTCCAGTTGTCACACCGCATATCGCTAGAGTCGATTTATTTAAACAGTCGGGACATTGGCAGAAATACTCTGAAGATATGTTCCCTATGATGGCGGAAAGTCAGGAAGAGAAAGACAAAGAAATCGGGTTTGTGATGAAACCGATGAACTGTCCGTTTCATATTCAAATATACAAGAGCGATTTACGATCGTATCGGGAACTCCCCATGCGCCTCGCCGAATTTGGAACCGTCTATCGCTATGAACAATCCGGCGAACTCGGCGGACTGACTCGCGTTCGCGGATTCACCGTGGATGACTCGCACTTATTTATTACCCCCGAACAGCTCGACGAGGAGTTTTTTAACGTTGTAGAACTCACCCTGAGCGTTTTCAAAAGCCTCCAACTCACTAATTTCCGCGCCCGCCTTAGTTTCCGCGACCCCGGAAATCCAACGAAATACTTAGGGACGGACGAAGCTTGGGAAAATGCCCAAAATGCTATTCGTCGAGGCGTTGAAAGGCTTGACATGCCACACTTTGAAGGCATTGGTGAAGCGGCATTCTATGGTCCAAAACTAGATTTCATTTTCCAGGATGCCCTTGAACGGGAATGGCAACTCGGAACTGTCCAAGTTGATTACAATCTGCCCGATCGCTTTGATCTCGAATATGTCGCCGAAGATGGCACTCGGAAGCGTCCAGTGATGCTACACCGTGCGCCTTTTGGTTCGCTAGAGCGATTGATTGGGATTCTCATCGAAGAGTATGCAGGCGATTTCCCGACGTGGCTTGCACCTGTCCAAATTCGCTTACTCCCCGTGGGCGGCGACTTTGTTCAATTTGCAAAAGAAACGGCGGCAAAAATGCAACTGCTAGGCATTCGCGCTGAAGTTGATCTTAGTAACGATCGCCTTGGCAAACTCGTTCGCAACGCTGAGAAAGACAAAATCCCCGTCATGGCGGTCGTTGGCGGAAAAGAAGTCGAATCCCAGTCCCTTAGCATCCGAACCCGCGCTGAAGGTGAATTAGGGTCATTGGAGATTGCAACGGTCATCGATCGGCTAGTCAACGCTAACACCACCAACGGCAACTTCTAATAGAAGCCTGATCGATCGATCTTCCGTGGATCGATCGCATCTCGGTTAATCTTAAATCACCTCTTCTCACTTCATATAGTCTCAATTCCTAACTTCTCCCGTAGCGATCGTAAATTCTCTTGCACCTAATTTAAATGTATGCAAAACTTCAGCCGATCGTTAATTTCTTCCATTTCCCAACAATTCTAAATTCAGATTGTCCTGAAAACGAAGGGTTATTTCCTCCTGATTTTTGAATGTAGAATTGCCGTAACGTCCGCGATCGGCACCCCCATCCATCAATTCGGATTAAGCTAACAGAAGAAGAACGCTCTGATATCCTGCTCACTCGGTCGATCATTATGAAAACTGCACCTCACATTCCAAGACCCTTCACAAAACCCGCTTGGCTCCAACAGTTGCAGTGGGTCGTTGATCCGGTGGGCTTTATGGAAACGGCTGCGCGCGTCTATCCCGATATTTTTCAAGCCCACGTGGTGGGATTTGGGGACGGGTTGGTGTTTGTGAATCAGCCGCAAGCCATTCAGGAGATTTTGACGCGCGATACAGCGATCGGATCCCGCGTCAGTCGCTATACAGCTCCGGGCGATCTCAATCGGATTCTGGTTCCTGTCCTGGGAGACTCTTCCGTCATGATGCTAGATGGCGATCGGCACCGAAAGCGAAGGCAGTTGGTGATGCCGCCTTTCCATGGTGAACGGATGCGGGCTTACGGGGACCTCATCGGTGAATTGGCAACCACAGCGTTTGATGCAGTTCCTTTGAATCAGCCTTTTGAGGCTCGGGTTGTGACCCAGGATATCTCGCTCAATATTATTCTGAAGGCGGTTTTTGGGTTGTCTGAGAGTGACGCTGATGGCGGGGTTGGAGGCGATCGCTTCCAAAACTTAAAACACTTAATGACCCAAGTAGCGGATCTGTTTCAGTCTCCACTCACCTCACTGTTTCTCTTTTATCCCGGCTTACAAAAAGACTGGGGGACGTGGAGTCCTTGGGGAAAATTTGTGCGCGATCGGCAAAAGCTGGATGATCTGATTTATCTTGAAATTGCAGAACGACGGGCGGAATCAAGGACCGATCGCATCGATATTTTGTCGCTGCTGCTCTCGACTAGGGACGAGGCAGGAGAACCGATGAGCGACCCGGAGTTGCGTGATGAATTGATGACACTCTTGTTTGCAGGGCATGAGACTACGGCAACGGCGATGGCTTGGGCATTGTATTGGACGCACCGTCAACCTGAAGTGCGGACAAAGCTGCTTCAGGAACTTGCAACCTTAGGAGAGAACCCGGACCCAGCGGAGATTTTCCGATTGCCTTATCTGACGGCAGTGTGTAACGAGACCTTGCGGATTCATCCGGTGGCGATGCTGACGTTTCCTCGGCAGGTTGAAGTTCCAGTGGACGTTCTAGGATGCCAGCTCGAACCCGGTACGATCGTGGTGGGCTGCATTTATCTGGTGCATCACCGATCGGATCTCTATCCCAATTCCCACGAATTCAATCCACAAAGGTTCATCGATCGGACGTTTACACCCTATGAGTTTATGCCGTTTGGAGGCGGTGCTCGGCGCTGCATTGGGGAGGCGTTGGCGATGTATGAACTCAAGCTCGTTCTGGCTCAGGTGCTTTCTCGCTACGAGTTTGCCTTGGTGGATTCAACCCCAGAACCGCCTCGCCGTCGGGGAGTGACTCTTGCACCTGCCCATGGAGTTCGGCTCGTGCGATCGCGCTAGTCAATAAGGATTGTGGGGGTAGTGCGTTTTTACACCTCATCGTGAAGATCTTGGAAGTCCGATTGGCTGTCCAGAAATTCAGTCTGTTACAACGGAGCCAATAAAGTGGGCCAATTTAGCCTGTAGAAACAGTATGGATTTCCCCTGCAAATTTCAAGAAGAAATCGAGAAATGGGCAACGTCAGCGGGGCTTTCTGCGGAACAATTTGTGATGCAGGTGATGTCTGAACGCCTGATGTTGCTCAAACAACAGAAAAGTAATGATGCGATCGTCTTAAATATTACTGAACCATTGTTGTCCGATCGTTCTAGACTGCACCGCAAGAAAGGTGTTTTAGTGATTCAAACTGAGCCATTGACTGGATTCGATGTCAATGCATTTGTCAGTGATATGCGGGAAGAACGGATAGAGAATTAGACCAGGCAGGTCAGTCTGGGGTTTTGTTCGATTGGGTGAAGAGATTTCAGATGTAGTGCGAGTCCCTGAGTAAAGATAGAAGTCTACGATCGCCCGTTTCACCCGATCGATCGTCCTCAGATTGCCTGTTGGTCTAGGGACGATCGCAAGCTAGTTGGTTTTCTCCTGTATTCACAAAATAAAGGACGATCGATGATTATCGATCGTCCCTCTTTCTAACCGTAACCCAGCCCATCACATCGACTCT
>ENA-OFCD01000846-OFCD01000846.1-metagenomes-genome-assembly--contig:-NODE-846-length-17875-cov-16.964029_pt1 | contig 17875 bp, 21 predicted proteins | sample MGYA00153392_OFCD01 | MGnify analysis MGYA00153392
ACGCCATGATCTCGCGGTCGCAGCAGTCCTTGGCGAAGGTGGCGGTCACGGTCTGACCCGAGTCGCACTTGATCTCGAAGCCGTCGGAGCACCAGCGCGTGTCGCTGACTTGGACCGAGACGGTACCGGTGTGCGCCCGGCTCGACTGCGGGCGTCGCGGCGCCTTCGGCAGCAACAAGGCGTTGCCGGCCATCACCCGGTACACGCGCTTGGGGTTCACACGCGGTGCACTGGAGCTGGCGCGTTTGCGATTGACCAGCGCGCAGGCGCGCCGATAGCCGTAGCTGGGCAACTCGGTGATCTGCTCGCGGATGTCGGCCAGCAATTGGTCGTCGCCATGCGGCGTGCGTTCGGTTCGGCCATCAACCCATGAGGCCGGCCGGCTGCGCAGCACGTGAACATTCGAGCGCGCCAGCCCGAGCGCTTGGCAGACAGCCTTCATTGGCTGCCCCCGGGTAACAAGGGCGAGCGCGCAATCCACTTTTTTTCGGCGGCGTACTCCACCGCTTCCTTGAGGATCTCGTTCTCCAGCGTCTTCTTGCCCAGCACGCGCTGCAGCTTTGCAATCTCGGAACGCGCGGCCGCCAACTCGGAGGCTGGCACCACCGCCTCGCCGGCGGACACGGCCATCAACGCACCCTGGCGTTCGAGCTTGCGCCACTGGAACAACAAGCTCGCCGCAACGCCTTCCTGCCTGGCCACGAGCGACACGCTCATGCCGGCCTCATAGGTTCGCCTCACGAGCGCCGACTTCTCAGCCAGGGACCAGCGCCTGCGGCGCTGGTCCCTCGTGATCACTTCGATCGTCTCCGTATTCCTAGTCGTATTCACAGTCCTACTCCTATCCTCAAAGATAAGCGATGGACCGTGTCCCGTCATTCAGGGGGCCAGCTCACTCGACGCGGATCGACGGCGGCTCGGGCTCGATGACCCGCAACACCACAAAATGCTTCTCGCGATTGCGCGGCTTCACCGCAGTCCACTTTGTCAGCAGAAGCTTCTTCGGGCTCAGCGGGTTCTTCGGAATGCCGCGATTGGGCGCAGGCGCTGCGACGCCGGGTTCAAAAATCGATCTCATGGCGGGAGATGATGCGCCACGGTCTGGTGCTTACCATGCGATATGCCAAAGCCGACCCGCGCTCTCGATGCTGCCGATGTGTCCCGGGTCATCGAGATGGCCTGGGAGGACCGCACCCCCTTCGAGGCGATCAAGGCCCAGTTCGAGCTGGACGAAGCCGCCGTCATCGCACTGATGCGTCAGCAACTGAAGCCGGGATCATTCCGCCTGTGGCGCGCCCGCGTGGAAGGCCGGAGAACGAAGCATGCCGCCCTGCGGCCAGTTGACTTGGAAGGGGGCCATCGGCATCAGGCGCGCCACCGAACGCCGCAACGCTGAAACAATTGCACGTCCGTTCTGAGTGACTGCCGATGACCTGCGCGATTCAGTCTGTTTCGTGCTGCGGCAGCAGGGCGATGACCGCTTCGACGCACGGTGCCAGTGGCACGACTTCGTTCGTTATCACCGACTGAGGCCATGGATCTTTGAACGTGAGCTGCAAGGCAGTCACGCGGACTCCCACCGGCCGCTTTGTGTCGAAAGCAATGGTTCGCAGTCGCGATAAGCGGCCTGTCGACTCGCCTGCAGCGGCGACACCGTCGGCTTGCGAAGTAGACCCGCCCTTCGCAGCAGTGCGCCGTCAAGGTCAGCTCTGAAATTGAGCTGACACCTGAGGATCACGGTGGACTGGCTGCAATCAGTCTGATGCAGCCGGCTGATCTACTTTATGTGTCTCTTGCGCAGGTCACCGTGGCCTGCGCGGTGGTACTTCACTGCACGAACGCCAAGCTCGGCCAAGACCGACACCTCTTAGCTGATGCTTCTGCCCGCCATGTCGACGACGGATTCCGAGTCCGTGTGCGGTCACACGTCGGCCGCCTCAAAATTGCACGATGTCGCTCGCAGGCCGCTATCGCAAGCCTGGATCCAAGCACCATGGACGGTCCATGTCGTTCCGTTGCTGGAAAGGGTGCCCGCTGCGCGTTCGTGTTGGATTTAGCTTAGCCTATTGCGGTCGCAAGTTGCTACAGCTTTTCTTCGACAGTGGCGATGAAGTCTCGAACGCACTCCCGCAGATCGTGTTCTGCCGATGCCGCTTGTTCTGACTCTCCGGCACCCAACCCGCCGACGACAGGCCAGTAGGTCGCGAGCATCGCGTGCAACTCACCCTTGGCGCGCTGCCAAGACATCGCGTGCATTGTCAGCACTTCCGGCGATTCCATTTATCTGCTCCCGCAAAAAGATTGATTTGTTTCTAGCCGAAATTATTAGACGCGTATCGTTTTCGGCGTTAGTGGCAGCCGCTATATAGTCATCGCGGTGTCGGTGCGCGCTGCTTTTGTTGGCGGCATATAAGTGGAATATGCATATGTAGAGACTGCGGGTGCAACCGCCGCCGTCAGCGAATGTTCCCACGTAGATGCATGAGGCGAACTGCAAATCGGCCGACCCATGTGCATCGTGACAAAACATGGTGGCTGCGGTTGTCCATCAAGCGAGAGCGATCGGCAAGGCATTGGCTCGTCAACGTTGTCTAAAAAGGAATGTCCGCGCGGCATCTCAATGTATGCGGCAGAACAGTGCGAAGCTCGACTACGTGAACTATTTTTTTCGGGTCGCTGGAGCCATTTATGGAGCGTCGGCATCTGAGCCACAGTGCGGATTGTCATCTTGTCCGGGAAGTGCCGAAGGGTGTACCGCAGGTCGCTACGTGTCCTCGCGGATCCATGCGCGCTGAGTCTTAGCAAGCCGGCGTCGTGCCGAAGCTCCGATTCGGTCGCCATTGCGTCAATGTCCTCTGGGCCTTGCCGGTGATCTTTTACGGTTACCAAGTGCCGATCTGACAGCCGTGCGTGACGCCATTGGGGCAACGCGCCTACGCGCTTCGCGTCAGCGCTTTTCCGGAGTGCACAACGATCGCTGGCTCTCCCGGGTGATGGTCGTGCTGCGTGATCGAGTACATGGTGTTGTCGGCGTTGGTGCCCCTTTCGTGGACGCCTTTCACAGTGCCGTGGCCAATGGCGCTGCGATAGTGCCACGTAACTTTTGTGCCTACTGGAATTGTCTCGAACGTAGCATTCATGAGGTTCCTCCTGCTTCTATGAAATTCTTGCATCCACCCGAAAACCATTTTTAGATCACAACCAAATATCTTCCGACCGGTTTTTGCCGCGTCCATGATTTGACGGCAAAAGCGATCTTGAAAACTTGATTCTTTGCTGCGCGCTATTCGCGGGCGCACGACGTTCCGAGCGCGTTTCGGCTTCCCGCTGAAACTTTCCTGCTGTCGCTCCGCCCCTCGCGCGAGACCGCCCTACGGCATGGCGATTGGGTACGTGATTTCCTCGCCCCGAACCTGGGCAAAGGGCGTCAGCTTGTGTGCCTGCAGGCGTTTCGGGCTGACGATCTCGCAGACGGCGACACCACGCACAAGCAACGCGTCGGCGACCAGCGAGCGGTGGCAGCGCCACGGCACCGCTTCGGCGCACATCAGGGCGACGCGCTCGGCGTGCGCCAGCTCCATGACGCTCGCCAGGTTCGCCGCGAAATCCGTGGTCTGCATGTAGTCGGCATATCCCCGGAACGACAGGTTGCGCCAGCCCATGTTGACAGAGTCCGCCGTCGTCGGCCGAAAGCCGCCCAGGCCGCTTGCATGCACATAGCCGATGTTCGCGGCGACAAGCGAAACGGGCAACACATCTTCGTTGAACTGCGGGTTGTGGCGCGAGCGCGGCACGGTGCGTACGTCGATCAATTGCGTAACGCCATGGCTCGCGAGGAGTTCGATGAACACCTCGATCGGCCGGGTCGAGTGGCCGACCGTTAGCACCTTGCAACGGCTTTCATCAGCGCACGGCATCGCGCCGGTCGAAGCGGCGGGGCACGACGACGCCGAGGTCCGAGCCGTCTCTCGCCGCCGCGGCGCCTCAGCTGGCGGCGACAAGCTTGCGGACGCTGTGCTGCAACACGGGCAGAAGTTCATCGTTGAACCACGGATTGGCCATGAACCAGGCGACGTTACGCGGCGAAGGATGCGGCAGCGGGATGATGTCGGGGGCGTGCGCGCGCCAGGCGCGCGTCGTCGCTGTCACCGACGCATGCCCCTTGCCGCGCAGGAAATGGGTTTGCGCATACTGTCCAACGAGCAGGGTGAGCTCAATGTGCGGCAATTCGGCGAGCAATCGGTCGAGCCACAGCTCAGCGCATTCGCGTCGTGGCGGCAGGTCCCCGCTCGCGGCGCGCCCAGGGTAGCAATAACCCATCGGCAAGATCGCTATTTGCGCCTTGTCATAGAAGGTCGCGGGACCGATTCCCATCCAGTCGCGTAGACGCTCCCCGCTGCGGTCGTGCCACGGCACGCCGCTCGCGTGCACCTTCGCACCCGGTGCCTGACCGACGATGAGAATGCGCGCCGACGCGCCCGCCTGTAACACCGGGCGCGGCCCGAGCGGCAGATGCGCATCGCAGGCGCGGCACGCACGCACGGTAGTCAACAGGCTCTCCAGCGTTCCATGCCGCTTGACAGGCGACGCCTTGACGATCTCGTTCGAGTGCGATTTCACAAATGACCGATGGCTGACTAGGGTTGCAGGTACGGCGTCCCGCAAGGGTGCACGTGTGAACGCCGGCAGAGGCCGTCATCCTCGACAGTGGAGCGTCGAACTTGGTTCCATAACTATCTCATGTCGCGCGAAAAAACCTTGCGCACGTCTGCGGCATTGCTTGCCCTGGGTCGAGGTCGAGGTCGAATGCACTCTGAGAACCGCGATGAACAGCAGCACCACCTGATTGGCAGATCGACAGGGAGACGGTGCAGATGTCGACAACGCACGCGACCTCGACTACCTGCGAAAGCACCCATGACACCGCCTCCAGATCCAACTGCCACGGACCTGGCAGACCATCCTGCGGACCCGGGCCTCGGCACGTCCCTGCTCCAGCGTCACAGCCGGCTCATCGATTGGCCCGCGCTATATTTTTCTCAACCTGATGCGTATTCAGATGCCCGTCGGTGCGCTGACGTCGATCGGCCATCGGATCAGTGGCGTCGTCCTCGCGGCGAGTGTTCCTGGGGCCGTCTACCTGCTCGGAATGTCGCTGCGCAACGCAGGCGGTTTTGATCAAGTGATGGCGGTCTTCGCGCAGTTCCCGGTCAAGGCGCTGGCGGTGATCGTCGTCTGGGCGCTCGCGCAGCACAGCCTCTCCGGCGTGCGCCATCTGCCAAGCGATTTCGACATAGGTTCGCCGATGCGGGTGGCGCGTCGCAGCCCCTGGTTCGTGAATCCGGCCGGCGTTGCCGTGGCGGTACTGGCGGCTGGAGTCATGTGGTGAGAGTCCGGTTCACGGGCCTGCAGGTCTGGTGGGTGCAACGCGTGAGCGCGGTCTACATGCTGCTCTTCGTCATTTTCCTGCTCTGTTCTTCATCCGCTGCCGGGCTTTCCGATGTTCGCGATCTCATCGTCGACAAGACGCAGTTCTTCAAGCAGTACCACTCGATCGAGCCGTATCTGGTCAATCGTGAACCGCCGCCTGAAAGAGAGTGCCTGCAATCGCCGGCCGAGAGCGACAAGCTGAATGGCGCGTATACCTGCATCCTGTGCGACTGCTGCATTGGTCAATGCCCGTCGTACTGGTAGATCCCGGATAAATTCGTCGGTCCGGCAGGCCTGATACAGGCGCATCGTTTCATCTCCGACAGCCTTGACCGTGCGACAACGGAACGGCTCGACGACTTGAACAATGATCCCCACCGACTGTTCCGCTGCCGCACCATCGTGAATTGCGCGGAAGTTTGTCCCAAGGGACTGGAGCCCTTTCAGGCAATCGAGTGCATCCGGTTGAAGATCGCGGGAGTCAACGACCACATCGGCGGCCTCGATGTCCATTAACCGATCTGTCCGAGATAGAAGATTTTGGCAGTTCAATCTTGTCGACTTCGCAAAATGCAGGATCTGTGGTCAATTGGTTCAGCTCGCGTTGAAAGCCGCGCCGTCGGGCTGCGGCGGCCAGTTGGCAACGCTCTGCGGTTGCCCCACTCCCGGTACCGGTCGGTCGCGAACGGCTGCTATTGGCCGTGACTACACATTTGCAGACCACGCCGACCGCAGACGTTAGGAAATTACGCAATCAACCCGAATGCCTGTTGTCTGGCCCGGCTGCAAATTGGTAGTCCCGGTCAAAAGCGGGCGCTGCCGAAGGGCAGCTTCGGGCAGGCCTGAAATCGGCTGTGGAAATCAGAAGCCCCGCCCTGCGCAGGTGTTCCAACGCACCTCAATCGGTAGACCTCGAAGTGGCCTGCTTACGAAGAGCGCTGTGGTGAAGCGGGCGCCTACAAAAGAAAGGGCCGGCCCGTGACGGGTGTCGTGGCGACCGCCATCTCCTGCTTGGCCATGATGCCGGCTTCCCAAGCCAGCCGTCCTCCCTCGATGGCCAAGCGGAAGGCGCGGGCCATGGTGACAGGGTCGTGGGCGAGTGCCACGGCGGAGTTGACCAGCACGGCGTCGTAGCCCAATTCCATCGCCTGCACCGCGTCGCGTGGCGAACCGATGCCCGCGTCGACGATGAGTGGCACGCCGGGCAGTCGCGCGCGCAGGGTGCGCAGGGCCGACGGGTTCAGCAAGCCCTGACCCGAGCCGATGGGCGCGCCCCACGGCATCAGGATGCGGCAGCCCGCATCGAGCAGGCGGTTGCAGGTGACGAGGTCGTCCGTGCAGTAGGGAAAGACCTCGAAGCCGTCGGCTGCCAGTTCGCGTGCGGCCACGACCAGCTCCCACGGGTCGGGCTGCAGCGTGTACTCGTCGCCCACGACCTCGAGCTTGATCCAGTGTGTGCCGAACATCTCGCGCGCCATGCGCGCCAGCGTGACGGCCTCGCGCGCGCTGCCGCATCCGGCGGTGTTGGGCAGCAGGTGGGCGCCCGACTCGCGGATGTGGCGGTAGAACTCGCCCGCTTCACCGCCGCTGGCGATCTGCCGCCGCAGGCTGACGGTGATGACCTGGGTGCCGGCCGATTCGATGGCGCTGCGCAGCACCGACGGCGACGGGTAGCCGGCGGTGCCGAGGAAGAAGCGGCTTTGAAGCTCGACGCCCGCGATGGCAAGGTTCATGGTGTCATCCCCCGGTGATGGGTTGGAAGGTGGTGACCGCGTCGCCCTGCTGCAGGCTGCAGGCCTGGCGCTGCGCGCGCGGCACGAAGTTGGCGTTGACAGCGGTGGCCAGCGCGGCCGGTGTCTGGCCCAGCGACTCGACCAGCGCGGCCAGGGTGGTGCCGGCCTCGAGCTGGTGCGTTTTCCCGTTGAGGCGGATCTCGATCATCAAAGGGTCTCCTGGCGGGTGTCGTCCGGGCGGGGAAAACCGCTGCCGAAAGCGGTCTCCAGCGCGGTCTCGACGAGCCCGGGCGCGATCAGCCAGCCGTGGCGGAACAGGCCATTGATGCGCACCAGGCCGGGCTGCACCTCGATGCACGGCAGGTTGTCGGGCAGCGCCGGGCGCAGGTTGGTTTCGCTGTGCACGATGCGCGCTTCGGCGAGCGCGGGCACGATGCTGTGCGCTGCCGCCAGCAGCTCGACGGTGCTGCGCAGCGAGATCGGCGAGCGGTCTTCGCTTTCGATCTCGCTGGCGCCGACGATGACGATGTCAGGCGCCCGAGGCACCAGGTAGACACGGTGGCGGGCGTGCAGCAGGCGCACAGGCCGGCACAGGCCCAGGCCCGGCGCCTGCAGCCAGAAGATCTCGCCGCGCACGCCGCGCACCGGCAGTTGTGGACGGGCGCCGACGCCGCGCACGTCGAAGACCCAGTCGAAGGCGGTCGGGCCACGGGGCAGCAGCAGCCGTCCTGGCTCGACCGCGGCCACCGAGGAGCCCCAGTGCCAGTCGACGCCGGGCCGGCCGGCGGCCAGGGCGGCCATCGCCTGCACGGTGTGGATTCGGCCCTCGCCGGGCAGCAGCCATGCGTGCAGGCCGCTGCGCAGCGCGGGTTCCAGCCGCGCCAGCTCGGCGGGCGTGGTCGGCTGTGCCGCATGGCCCGGCGGGGCCTTGTGCGCCAACACGTCCAGCACGCGCCGCGCCGCGCCGGCGTCTTCGCGGTGCGCGACCAGCAAGCTGCCGTCGCAGCGGAATTCCACCGGCGCAGGCAGCGCGGCCAGGATCTGCGGCCACAGGTCGATGGAGCGCAGTCCCCAGTGGAAGACCCGCTCGTCGGCAGACTCCAGCTCGGCCAACGGACTGAGCATGCCGGCGGCGGTCCAGCCTGCGGCGCCACGCGCCTCGGGGCCCGCGGCCGGGTCGTGCACCTCGACCCGGTGGCCGGCACGTGCGAGTGTGAACGCGAGCAGCCTGCCCAGCAGCCCGGCGCCGGCAATGCCGATGCGCAGCGGTCGCATCGCCAGCGCCGTCATGACGCGCTGTCCAGCGTGGGGTGCAGCGTGGGGTCCGGCGGGTCTGTCCGGGCCATTGCGTCTTGCCGGCCTTGATCAAAGGCCCGCTGCAGCGCGGCCACGGTGAGCCGCGGATCGCTGCCCAGGCCCCGCAGGACACAGACACCCGACGCGCCGGCCGCCGCAGTCTGGCGCACCTGCTCGGGTGTCAGGATGCCGCCGATGGCCACCACGGGCGCGTCAGCGACACGGCACCACCACGCCAGGTTGTCCAGGCCCTGGGGTCGCCAGGGCATGTCCTTGGTGGTCGTCGGCCAGACCGGACCGCAGGCGATGTACTGCGGCGCCCGGCCGCGCGCCCGGCACAGCTCCCAGACGGCGTGCGAACTGACGCCCAGGCCGAGGCCGCTGACGCGGAACTCGGCTTGACCACGCTGGTCCAGCGCCAGCAGATCCTCCTGGCCCAGGTGCACGGCACGTGCGCCCAGTTCGGCAGCCAGGCGCCAGTGGTCATTGATGAACAGCCGCGCACCATGCGCGTCGGCCGCCGCCATGCTGTCGCGAACTGCGCCGCGCAACGCTTCAGTCCAGCCCGCGTCGGCGTCGGCGTCGGCGTCGGCGTCGGGTGGGCGTTTGACCCGCAGTTGCACGGTGCGCACACCGGCCTCCAGCACACGGCGCAGCGCCGCGGCGTTGTCGACGATGGCGTACAGGCCGAGCGGCGGGTTCACGGCGTGGCACGCCGACACGGGCAACGTGCACCGGAAGCCTGGCTGGTCGCCCCACGACAGCCACGGCAGCTTGGGCCAGGCCAGAAGCGCGGCATCGACTGGCACGTGCCCCTGCGCCAGCTGGGCCTGCCAGGAAGCCAGCAGACTGTCGCCGTCGATGTCGCTGCCTGCTTGAGGTGCCATCCAGCCGCGGGCGTGCTCGGCATCGAGCCAGTGGGCGGGCGGGTCTTGGACCGATGCGTCTGCGGTCACCAGCACGGCCACCGCACCTCGCGCACGCAGCGCCGCGGTCAGCAGGGGCCAAGCGCCCGGCGCTGTTGCGCCCAGCAGACCGGCTTGTTGGCAGGCCTGCGCCAGAGGCACTTCGTTCGGCACTTCTCGCAGGCCGTGCAAAACGAACACGCGGGGTCCAACAGATCGATTCATCGCATCACCCTGCCACCATCCACGAACAGCACCTGACCGGTGACGAAGGCGCTCTCGGCCGAGGCCAGAAACACCACCGGGCCGGCCACGTCCTCGGGCCGTGCCAGCCGCCGCAGCGGCGTGGCGGCGGCCAGGGCCTCGCGGAAGGCGGCGCGTGTGCCAGCGCTGCCTTCGGTGGGGTGCACCAGGCCCGGTGCGACGCAGTTCACGCGCACGCCCTGCGGCCCCAGTTCAGCCGCCAGCTGCCGGCTGAATCCCACCAGCGCGGACTTGGCGGTGGCGTAGTCGGGGTAAGGCACCACGGGATCCTCGACCAGGTCACTGACGATGTTGATGATGGCTCCCTGTGCATCGCGCCGCAGGTGCGGCAGCGCCGCGCGACACAGGTGGAAAGCGGCACCCACCGCGCCTTCGAACTGGCGCTGAAAATCCAGCCAGGCCAGCGCATCGACGGGCAGGCGCTGCTCGGGGTCGAAGGCATAAGGCGGGAAGGCGTTGTTGATCAACACGTCCAGGCGGCCGAATTCGGCCACGGTGCGTTGCACCAACCCCTCGGCCGCCGCCGGCACCGTCACGTCGGCAGCCAGCGCCACCGCGTCGCCGCCCGATTCGCGACAGGCTTGCACCACCGCCTGCGCCGCGGCATGGCGGTTCAGGTAATTGACGGCCACCGCCGCACCGCGCGCCGCGAACGCCCGCGCGATGGCCGCGCCGATGCCACGCGACGCACCCGTGACCAGCACCACCTTGCCTTGAAAGTTCAACATCGTGCGCTCCGTGCAGACGCTCAGCGGCCGGGCAGCAGGTCGGCAGCCAAGACCTGGGACATGTCGAGCTGCCGTTGAACCAACCCCAGTTGGCGGTAAACATCGGCCGCCTTCTGCAGTGAAGCCAGATCCAGCGCACCCAGGCCGTTGTCGCGCGTCAGGGCGGACACGCTGGACGCATTGCGCAACTTGATCAGTTCGAGGTTGAGCTGCGGGTCGCTGCCGTCGATGGCGCGTTTCACCGCCAGCTGCGCGGCCTCGGCCGGCTCGGCGATCATCCAGGCGGCGGCGTCGCGGTAGGCGCGCAGGAAACGGCGCAGTACGTCCTTGCGGCGCTGGTAAGTGTCTTCGCGCACGACGAAGAGGTCACTGGAGACGTTGAGGAACTGCCCGACCTCCATCACGTCGACCTCGCCCAGACCGCGCCGGCGGCCGATGGCAAGGCCGGTGTCGGTTGCCGCGGTCGCGTCCACCTGACCTTGCAGCAGCGGTGCGAAGTTCAGCAGCCCGGTGACGACGACGGTGACGTCGGCCTCGGTCAACCCGGCCTGGTGCAGCAACACCTGCAGCGCCTGGCGCGTGCCACTGGCCAGGCTGTAGACGCCGATCTTCTTGCCCTTCAGGTCGGCGGGCTTGCGGATGCCGCTTTTGCGCAGCGACACAACGTTGAAGACGTTCTGCGGATAGATGTCGTAGATCGCGCGCAGCCGTTCGCCCTTGTCCAGCGCGGCGAACAGCGAGCCTGGGTCGGTGAAGGCCACGTCGGCTTGGCCGGACAGCAGGTTGCGCACGGCATCGCCACCACCCGCACCGGGCAGGTAGGTCAGCGCAAGACCCTGGGCGCGGTAGAAGCCCTTGTCTTCATCGACCAGCAAGGAGGTGACTTCGGTGATGGGCTTGCTCCAGCCGGCGACGGTGAACGCGTCTGGCGCGGCGGCAGCCTGCGGCCAGGCCAGGGAGGGCAGCGCTGCGCAGGCGGCGGTGAGCAAGTGGCGGCGGGTTGGAAGCAAGGTCATAAGTGAGTCGGGGGTTGGCGTCAGGGTGGGTTGTGGCGGTGGTCGCCTGGATGGCGGTCAGCGCGTGGTGTAGGTTCGCAGCAGGCGTCGTTCAAGGCCGAGCGCGAGCCGGTAGAGCAGGAGTCCGAGCAGCGAGACCAGCGTCAGCACCGCGAACATCAACGGCGTGTCCATGCTGCCTTGAGCGGCGATGACGAGTGCGCCGAGCCCACGGCTCGCGCCGATGAACTCACCGACCACGACGCCCACCAGCGCCAGCACCACCGCGACGCGCAAGCCGGCCAACACCGCCGGCAGGCCGCTGGGCAACTTCAGTCGCAGCAGCGTCTGCCATCGGCTGGCGCCGAGCATGCGGAACAGTTCCAACTGCGCTGGTGGCACCTGGGCCAGGCCGGTCAGCGTGGTCTCGAGCAAGGGAAAGAAACAGATCAATGCCGTGATGACGACGGTGGGCACCAGGCCAAAGCCGAACCAGACGAGGAACAGCGGCATCAGCGCCAGCTTGGGCACCACCTGGCTGACCACCACGTAGGGCATCAGCTGCCGTCGCAGCGCGGGCATCTCGGCCAACAACACGCCGGCACCAAAGCCGATGGTGCAGCCGGCAACCAGCCCGAGCAGCAGTTCTAGAACAGTCGCGCCCAGGTGCGGCCACAGGTAGCCGCTGGCCAGCCCCTGCCACAGCGCCTGGGCGACGCGGCTGGGCGGAGGCAGCACCAGCGCCGACAGGCCGAGCCGCCGGACGGCGATTTCCCAGCAGCCGATGAGCAGGGCGAACAGCAGCAAGGCGGCGGCGCGTTCGCGCAGGCTCATGCCTCGACCCCAGTCCGCCCGAGCGTCGCGCGCAGCGCCGCGCAGAAAGTCCCGAAGGCCGGGGTGTCGCGCGCCGCGCCCGGCGGCACGGCCAAGCTCTGCACCAGACGGCCACGCGTCAGTACCGACACCCGATCGCCGAGGAACCCCGCCTCGACGATGTCGTGGGTCACGAAGAGCGCCGTGGTGCCCTGCGCTCGGCACAGGTGCAGCAAGTCGGACTGCAGCTCCTCGCGGGTGATGGCGTCCAGCGCCGCGAAAGGCTCGTCCAGCAGCAACAGCGGCGGCTGCAGCAACAGGGCGCGGGCGAGCGCGACCCGGCTTTGCTGGCCGCCGGAGAGTTGACGCGGATGGCGCTCGCTGTATCCCGCCAGCCCGAGTTGGGACAGCAGCGCGTCGGCCGCCTGCACGTCGCTGCGGCTGGGTGGGTGCTGCAGCGTGACCGGCAGCAGCACGTTGTCACGCACGGTCAGCCACTCCAGCAGGGTCGGCTGCTGGAATACGAAGCCCACGGCGCGGCGGTCGGTCAGCGGTGCGCCGCGTACCGACACCGTGCCGGCGGTGGGCCGCAAGAGCCCGGCCGCCAGCTTCAGCAGCGTGGTCTTGCCGCAGCCGCTGCGGCCGACCAGGCAGTGGATCTCGCCGGCGGTCAGATTGAGGTCCAGCCCGTCGAACACCGGGGCATGGCCCGGGTAGCCGAAGCTCACGCCGCGCAGTGTCAGGAAGCTCATCCGCCTGACTCCTGCGCATAGGGCGCCAGCGCGTCGGCGGCGCGCTCGGCGGCCTGCTCGATCTCGACCATGCGCACCAGGTCGGCCAGGTTGAAACGCCCATCGTGGTGCCAGCCGGCTTCGGGCTGCGTCATGCCGCCCAGCGGTGCGATGCGGGTGACGCCCACGCGACCCAGGGCTTCGCCCAGCCGGTACAACTCGGCCGGCGTCGTCGCCAGACCCACTGTCTGCAGAAAGGACGCGTGCGGCGCCAGCAATGGCAGCACGACGTCGAGGGCCTCGACCGCACTGACCTGCACGCAGCGCTGGCCGGCCGTGGGCGCCAGCGGCTGGGGCCGGTCGCTGTAGGCCACAGCCCAGGGAGCGGCCTCGTCGCCCAGCAGTTCGTTGCCTGCGCTGCCGTCGTCCGTGCTTGTCAACGCGCGCCATTCGGCCGCACGGCGCCAGGCTGCGACGGCCTCGGCTTCGTCCAGCGCGAGCGTGCGGCGCGGGTGGCGGTGACCCAGGTTGGCCAGTTCGGCGGCCAGGTGCTGCGCGAAGTCGCGCGGCGACACGGCACCACCGCGCTCGACATAAACCGCATGCGAGGAGTAGCAGCCCTGCTGCTCCCAGCGAACGACGTCCAGTGCCGCCCGCCGAGCAGCCGCGGGACCGCGCTCGCGGTCCAGCGCGGCACGGCCGACCAGCGTCACGCCCAGCTTGTGTCCGTAGGCGATGAAGCGCGTGGACGCGGGCACCTGCTCGCGCACCTCGCGCAGGGCGGCGTTGCCCCCGTAAGCCAGCACGGTATCGGACGCGCGGTACAGCGTGGCTGCGGGCCCGGGCTGTCCGCCCTTCCACCACACCACCGCCAGGCAGTCGGCCAGCGGCGGGTGCACCTCGCAGAGCAGCCGCGCGAACAGGGTCGCGAAGACCGGCTCGGCGCTGGGCAGCTTGCCGATGTTGCCGGCCTTGACAAGCAGACCGCAGGCCAGGCTCCACAGCGGCAGACCGGGCACGTTGCCGGCCCACACATGGGCCAGCAGCGCCGGTCCGAAGGCACGCACCGCGCCGCCCTTCAATGCCGGCTGGAACCCGTCGAGCACCTTGGGATTGGCGAAGTCCTGCGCGACGAAACGCTGCAACTGCGGCGCCCGGAAGGTCAGCAGGTAGGCGGTCAAGCCCAGGCGCACCATCTCGGCGTCGAAGCCGGTCACGATGGGCAGCAACGCATCGGCCTCGCGCCGCACCGGGTCCTTCTCGTCCAGCAGGCGCGCCACCGCGCGGTCGATCACGCCGATGACGGCGTCCACCGTCATCGGCTGCAGCCGCGCCTGGGCAGCAAGGCGAACGTGCGCGGCCAGGGCCTGCATCTGCGCGTCGGTCAGCAGCGGCACCTCGACGTCGAGATGCTCGCCGTGGGCAGCGTAACGCAGGGTCTGCCAATGCACCTCGTCGGGGGCCAGCCCCGGAAGATGCCCCGCGCGCCACGTCGAGCTCATGACCGTGTCGATTCGAGAAATTCTTGCACCGCCAGCGAGCAGCCCTTGGCTTCGGCGCCTTCGGCGCGGCCGAGCAGCAGGAAGCCATCGGCGACCGCAACCCCGACGTCTTCGGTCAGGATCGCGATCGCCGAGTTGAAGTTGGCCAGGTCGCAGTGCGCCAGCACGCCGCGTTCACCGCGCGGCAGTTCCTGGCCACTCAGGGGGTCAAGCACGCGGCTGCGCACCCAGTGCGGCGCGCGTTTGACCGACGGCACCGTCGGGTTGCCCGCGTCGTAGAACTGCGAGCTCAATTCGGTCATGCCGTACATGTTGATGCAGCGACTGCGCGGCACGCCAAAGGTTTCGGCCAGCGCGTCGTAAAACGCATCGAGCGGCTGTTCTCGCGCCTGTCCCTTGTAGCCGCCGGTGTCGAGGATGCGGCTGCCTGCCGGCAGTGCGTAGCGCAGGCCTTGTTCGCGCAGCGCATCCAGCAAGTGCACGACGCTGAAGCTCGCGCCCATCAAGGCGACGGGCTGCGCCTGGGCCACGGCCTTGTCCAGCGCGGCGCGCAGGCCGCCGACGTCGAGCCCCTGAGGTCCGATGTAGGAACGGCTGTCCGGCGTGCCGTGGCAGCGCGCGGCCAGGGACAGGTAGCGCGCCAGCGACGAGTTGGGCAGCTGAACCTCGTCGGGGAACAGCAGCAGCATCGGCATCGGGCCGCTGCCCTGCATGAAGCGCTGTTCGAAATGCCGCTGCATCGAGCGGTCCCAGACGGCAAGGGTCGGGTGGTGGTTGTGGCCCTTGACCTCGCCGCGGCTGGTGCCGCTGGTCATGAACACGCGCTCGCAATCTTTCGGTGGCACGCAGCTGAGCGTGGCGTCCTTGAAAGCACTGATGGGCACCGGCGGCACCTGGCGCCAACCGCTCACGCGGCGCGGCGTCGCGCTGCGCCGCTGACAGAAACGGCGGTAAGGCTCGTTGGACAGGTATTGCAGCTCGAACAGGGCTGCGGCAAGGCCGTCGAATTCGGCGTCGGTGCAACCGTCCTGGGCCAGGAATGCCAACAGGCGGTCGACCAGGGGCTGCATCGCCGATGGCAAGACGTGGTTCATGGCGCAATGGTCCGGAGGCGGCGCATCACAGCGGCCGCAGTCGCATGGGCTGCGGCGCGAAGCCGTGGTTCAAAGGGCCGCTGCCCGCGCCGGTGCGCACGCTCGCACCCGCGGCCAGTGCCCCGCGCACGAAGTCGCGGGCCTGCTGAACCGCCTGCAGCAGGCCGTCACCCAGCGCCAGGCGGGCCGCAATGGCGCTGGACAGGGTGCAGCCTGTGCCGTGCGTGTTCGTCGTGGCGATGCGCGGTGCGCGCAACCACTGCGGCGGCGTGCCCGGTTGCAACAGCAGGTCGGTAACCGTGCCGCCGGGCCGATGGCCGCCCTTGAGCAACACGGCCCGCGCGCCCATGTCCAGCAGCTGCTGCGCCGCGTCGGCCATGTCGGCCTCGGTGTGCAGAAGACGGCCGACCAGCATCGCTGCTTCATCGAGGTTGGGGGTCACCAGCAGTGCACGCGGGAACAGCAGGCGCACCAGCGCAGCGATCGCCGACGGGTCGATCAGCGCGGCGCCACTGGTGGCCACCATCACCGGATCCAGCACCGTCTGGCGCAGGTGGTGGCGGTCGAGCGCCGCGGCGACCGTCTCGATGGTCGGTGCCGAGTGCAGCATGCCGATCTTGACCGCATCGACACCGATGTCCTCGACCACTGCATCGATCTGGTCGGCCAGCATGTCCAGCGGCACGGCGTGAATCGCGCGTACGCCGGTGGTGTTCTGAGCGGTCAGCGCTGTGATGGCGGTGGTGCCGAAGCAGCCCAGAGCGGCAAAGGTCTTCAGGTCGGCCTGCACGCCGGCACCGCCGCCTGAATCAGAACCGGCAATCGAGAGCAGCCGCACATACTGCGCGCTGGGCGCCGGCCCGGTGGAAGCGGGTGGGGTGACTAGGCTGTTCATCGGTCCTCCAAGCGTGCATGACAAGCAATGCTCCGAAGGACGCGCCGCTGCGGCCAACCTGGCCCGACAGCGGCTGCTCTTCTTACGCCGGCATGAACCGGATCAAGTTCGCGGGTTTGGATCTCAGCACGCTGACGCGTACACCCCGGAGCGCCTGCATTGTCGCGCCTTTGCTGAAGCGCGCTTCATCACGGCCTTGGACGACCGCGTTGACGCCGCCAATCCTTCGGTCCGGATGTCAGCTCAGCGTCGGCAACGCCCGCTCGGCTCCGCGAACTGCTGACGTACCTCGTGCATCGGATGCCGAACGACGCCGCAAGACTGTGAGCGACCGCAGTGGAGAATGCTCGCTTTCGAGCTGCAGTCGCGATGTGGCGGCTGTAGTCGGAAACCGGACATCGGCGTCGCGGTTTGCTGATCGCTTGTATGACCGGAAGTGGCCGAAAGCCGGCGCCCAGGGTGCACGGGTCGGGCCCAAAGACAGCTACCGTCAAGTCACATAGCGGCAAACTGGCGCCGCTGCATTTCGAGGATGTTTAGGATTTACCCCACATCGCTGGCGTTCGAGCAAATCATGAGTCGGTATATGCACCTGGGGCAGGAGCTTCGACGCGCACGTATCAACGACCCCGCGCATGGCGCGTTGATCGACCGACTCGTTGTCGATCTGATCGAAGCAGAGAAAGCGATGGACGCTTTTCAGCGAAAAGGTGAGCAGTGCGGCGAGCCGCTTCTCAGCCACGCGAGCATGGTCATCACGCTGGCCCTGGACACGGCGTTTGAAAAGCTGAATCGTGGAACGCAGGTCGGCTTCAGACGCGACACTCAGCCGTAGTTGTCCACCCAGGCAGTCGCCTGCGCGCGCGCGGCGGCAAGAGCTTCGTCTTTGGTATCAAAGGTGGCGGGGCGTATAGCAAGGCTGCGTGGTCGCCGCGGCCATGCTTTCGGTGTGGCGACTACGGCCGGCGCGTACTTCCCGCCGTCAAGCGCGGTGAGGCTGCAGGCAAGGTCGTACTCTCGATGCTCGAAATTGATCGGAGGATTCATGGTGATTAAGTCTGGGTGACTCGTCGTACTACTTCGATTGCGAAAGGCAATGTTCCGCACGAACAGGAAGCGAGGGCATCGACGCCTCGCCCGCCATCCAGACCCACTGAGGCAAGTGGCCGGCTGCTGGCAAGGTTGTATCGCAGCCCTTTGCTGAAGCGCCGGCCGGAATCAATTAGTGCAGCGAGCAAGTGCATGTCGTGGAGTTGCTCGACGGGAATCCAGTTTTCGGTGGTCAGGCCCAGCGCCATCTCTTCGACAGCCGCGACGCCGGCGTTGTCGAAGCCAAACGTGGCGATCGCCACGAGGTGTGTCGTCTCGTCGGAATTCCACAGCGCCAGCTCGGTCTCAAATTGTCCGCGCCGGCCGAGCTTTGACCACCCGAGGGTGCGGACAAAAACTTGGACTGAGATAAGCCGCGATTTCGAGGCTTTCTCGGTAT